>MDTB01110922.1_pt1 | contig 75325 bp, 65 predicted proteins | sample 811161 | NCBI WGS metagenome assembly MDTB01 (sample SAMN05326650, study PRJNA326480) | marine metagenome | isolation source: seawater | place: Mediterranean Sea | collected 2009 | reverse complement strand
TACCAATCCGTTTTACATTTCATAAAGAATAAGGTGCCATGGACTTCGTTATTGTCCGAATCGAGGAAACCTTCATCACCCTCAAGCTCCGAACAAGCTCTGTAACGTAGGGTTTGGTTTTGGTGAACGCGTGAAGTGTTACCACTAGTTGATGGTATAATACCCGTTTCTTGGTAGCAACGTGGTTCAGTACCATCGGTTGTAAACACGATATAGGCTGCTGGGGAATCAGGGTCCGTTGTCAATCCTATTTGACCCAATGGTTGAGGCAATATAGACCGTTCGTCTACATATCCAACCTGGTCAAAGGTTCCATCTATCTCTGGGAAGGAACCTGTTCGTAGACCATAAGGCAATGGACCAGGATTACCGCCCGGTAGGTATTTTGCGTCTTCAGGGTCTACCAAGGACATCGTAACACGCCCAGGTTTGTACAACGTTCGAAATGGTACTAAGCTAGACATTATAAAATCTCCGGCTGTTCCTTTCGTACCGCATATCGCTTCGTATTTGGTATCCCTTGTAAGACCATCGAAATTAAAGGACTTGCCAGCCGTTTCCAAGGTTGCGTTCTGATGATACACATTGTACGCTATCTTTGGTGGGTATTTTTTATCATCTAAATTCGGTCCCGCTAGTACAGGCTTATCTCTGTGCGGGTTCTTCATCCAATAAAAATCTCCATCTGTAAGACTTGGTGGGCTCCATTTCAGTGATTCGGGTTGAGTACAACCGGTCATTTTCGCTGGTAAGGTTTGATTCTCAGGCATATCCGTTATAACTGGATACTCACACTCTGCCAGAACTGGCGCCGGTGGTAATGATGAAGGCGCTGGTGCACTTGCTACCGTTATCATACCCACCATTCTAGCAGATGTTGTCGATACATAAAAATAGGTTCCGGATACTTCAGGTGTCCAAATCAATGGCAACCCCATTTTCGCATCATCAAAATCAGATGTACCCAGACTAGTGTAAGTCCCGTCAGCACATCCATCACAATCTGTAATTGGAAGAATCCTCAAATCATGTCCTGCTGTGGTCCTCACAAAGGTGTAAGATTGCCATTGGGTAAGTTGTAATGAGGGGTTTACTGCCCCATCCATGTACCAAGTTAACAATTCATGGTTATCTTCAATAAAGAAAGTATCCGTGCTTACACGGACAGTTATCTCGTGAGCAGCAGCGTTGGCGGTGCTTGTACCACCTAATATTTGAGCCTGTGTTGGAAGGGTTCCAGATATGGGTCGAACGAAACATGCGACCTCTCCGTAGTCTGTGAAACCTACCGACACTGAGGCTGTTTGTTCTAAAACTTCTGTCACGTGTGTATCTTGTATTACCCTAGTAGTTTCTGGAGTTGTAAACTCTAATGCACGAGATATTAACTGTCTTCCTTGACAACAGTACAATTTGTAATCTGTATTTTCTTCTAGTCCACTTTCCCAACGAGTTATTATGTCTGTTTCGGCATTCCAAGTAACTTGTGGAATGGTAACTATACCATCACCATTCAGGCATGATTCGTGCGTGGCTACATTTGCTGCCGGAACAATTACACACCTTCCTAATCCCATGTGGCTCAACCTGTATGTTACTTGTAAACCATAATGACCTAACTCGACGATAGTTGGCTCTACTTGGAATACGAATGGTACCGTGCGGTAGGTTAGCTTACTCATTCTTAACACCTGACCATCAACAGCAGTGTCGTATCTATCTTGTGCACAGAAGAAATCATATTCTGTAGAATCTTGTAACCCAGTGAATGTAACTTCAAATTGTACACCAGCATCATTGTTCACCTCGGGTGGACTCGATTCGTAATCCTGAAGTGTAACACCGTCTAGAAGTTCTTTATTCGTAGGAATCACACGGTCTTTGATGAAAGCACCGCATCGAACAAACCCATCGTGCGAGTAGGTAATGGTCATATCCACAGTATGCCAGAGGGCTGGCAACTTGATTTGAGCATCTTCTCCTGGACAATCGGGGTCATATCCATCCGCACAACCTAATACATTGTTATCATCTCCTAAAGCCATAGCCGCAGTTATCTTCTTAGCCACCATAATAAAGGTATGGCTAGATACCAAATTCTTAGGGTCGTCCAATTTTGCCTGTGCACAGTATGCGGTGTATTTGTGTCCTTCTTCTAGACCGGAGAATTCTTGAACATAGAAGGTAGCAGCGGTTGCTGTACCTTGGTCTGGAGTGGTATACGAGCCAAACTCACCCGATACGTCAGTATCTATAGAGGCATCTTCATGCCCATGCTTGTTAAAGATTTGAGCAAGTGTTGGTGCGTCATCAGTAAACTTAACAACCATACACTGAACAGGGTCGGTGTGACTATACTTGATACGTACAGAAACGGTGTCCCATGCTGTTAATGGTAATTTAATCTGAATGTCGGGGCTGGTCTCCATAGTGTATCCAGCATTCAATTCAAGCGGTGTAGTGATTCGTTTCTCTACGGTTCGCACCAAGAAAGGACCTGAGACCAACGCTACTTTATTATTGGCAGACTGCTGGGCAGTGGGTTCTAACCCTTGTGCGCAATAAACATGATAATCTGTGTTGTCGCTTAGTCCAATAAAGTTAGATGTGAATGCTGTAGCGGCAGCCGCATCTCCCTGGTCGGCAGCAATAATAGCAGCGTCATCGTCTCCATCTGTACCAGCAAAAATCTGAGTTAGCGTTGGAGTCGTTTCATCCTTGGCCAATAAAACACATCTAGCTGGGTCCGCGTGGTCGAATGTGGTAGATACTGTCACTCTATCCCAAGCAGTCAATGGTAATTTAATTTGATGTGCTGGATAAGTTGTTCCGTCTTCCATCGTGTATCCAGTAGAAAGACCAGTCTCTGAAGTAATGGTTTTACATGTCGTTGTGAAGTCTGTTTCTGCTAAAATACCGTCAACACTGTCGTCTATACCGTCATCATGAGCGCAGAACACATCGTACACAACGCAATCTATAATATCAGCATGTGTCAAGGCTTCTGACCATTCAGTACCACCTACTACAACTTGTGTATCTGTATTATGTAACGCATCTCCACCGTCCTGTCCTTTGGCATCTAAAATCTGTACAACAGTAGGAGACGTGCTAGAATCATATTCTATTATACACCTGGCATTTCCAGGGTCTGAAAATGTAATGGCAAATGTACCACTATTCCAAGCAATACTGGATACAGCCAGAGCAGAGGTAACCGTTTCTTTAATGGTTACCACTTGCTTCTTGCTGCTAAGAACTTCCGTATCGGTCTGAGCACAGTACGCATCATATGATTGGTCATCTTGTAGCTTACCTAGTTTAGCAGCTGGTTCAGTACCAGCTCCAGAATTACCAAACCACAGTTCCGACTTGACAGCAGTGTTACATTCTGTACTCCACGATTCCGTGCCCGCGCATGTAGGTGTAAATGTAGTGATATGAGCTTTGACACTATCGTATGTGACAGCTCCCTGGCCTGAAAAAACGTGAGCAATAGTCGGAGCCGTAGCATCTCTTGGTACAAGGATACAAGCGGCATCGTCGGTGTGGTCAAAAGTTGCTTCTATCTTTATTCTATCCGTTCCTTCTGTGATAACAATGGGTTGAGTAATGGTTGGTTGAACCGTAGTAACTCTCAATGCGTTGGAAATAATCATAAAGCCGAATTGACCACAATACACGTCATAAGCTGTTCCACAACATCCCAATTCCAATGTCAATGTTGCATGTGGGGTATTCGCTACTGAGTTAGACTCGTGCATGGCTAATGTACCAGAAAAGTCTAATCCTAGGGAAGCTGCCGTTGGAGCAGGAGCGTCCGCTGCGAGAACAATACATCTAGACATTTTAACGTGGTCGTATGTCGTGGTAATCTTAAAAGAATGGTACGTGATTTCAGACGCAACTGGCTGGGCAGTAATGGTTGGTTGAACAGTATCGGTCTGTAACAAGCTAGACTTGGTGTGGTACGGACCGTCGTGGGTATCATCGTCACCCTTAAGAGCACAGTACACATCGTAGGTTGTACCGTATGTCAAGCCTGTTATCTGTATAGTTTTCTCCGTACTCGCCGTGATAGACAATTCTCCAGAGGTAGAGGAAGCTCCCGTACCTTCTATAATAGTTGCCAGGGTTACTGACGTATCCTCCTCAAACACGGAACATACTATTGTTTCATCTCTATCTATTGTGGTTTTAACTGTAAAACCTGTAATGGTAGCGTCCGAAGCTGCTGGTTGTGAAGTAAAGGTTGGCGCATTGGTAATAGCATCCACCGATTTCGAATGGGTAGACTGAAAACATTCTATATAATATTGTGTGTAATGCTTCAATCCTGATAAGGCTTTGTCCTCCGACAACGCTGAGGGTGTGTAAGTTGTTGTTACGCTATTATCCGTTTTTCCAGCATCCCATTGCGCCTTGGTATAAGCGGAACAAGTTACCGAATCCAACGTCTTTACTTGAACCGTAACGGTGATACTACCCGTGGTCTTGGAAGCGACAACCAAGTCAGCAGTAAAGCCTTGTGTATCGAAGTTCACATTGGAACCAGCATCTGTCGTACCGTGGCTACTGTGACAGCAGCATTTGTAACTGGTAGCTTCTGTTAATCCTGTGAAACTAAACGATTTGGCAGTTAAGTCAGTGGTCTGAACGGCCAGAGGCGTTGGGCCCGACGAGCCTAAATCTTTAATAGCATCCCAAGAGCAGGTGTCTGATTGACCCATCGCAACACAGCGAGCATCCGCAGCGTCCGACCAGCTACTTGTACAAGTTCCCCCCGTTGCGGTCACGCTACTAATCTGCGCATCACCTGTCACAGAGAACAAATCAGGTGTGACCTTATCAATGACAGTAGACCAGCCACTGCCAATAGTACAAACAATATCATAATCCGTTTCATCCGATAACCCTTGGATGGTGGCTTCTGTAGCTGTTTCCGCTGTCGTAGTGAACGAAACTTTATCTTCGGCGTTCGTGATGCCTGATACTGTGGGAGTTGTACCCGTTGCTAACCCAGCACATATGACAGATTCGGCATGTTTGGTTGTGATACTTAATGTAAGTTCAACTGTAAGTCTTCCACTGCTATCTTCATTACCATCAGCTTGTTGAGAAACAAAGGTAGGACCAGCTGTAATACAGTCTATCCATTCCACTGTTCCATCTACCGTAGGGCAAGCAGTACCACCGTATGCTGCTGCTGTTGAGACAGCGTATGTTCTGGACTTCTTACAGTTGTTGTCGGCGTAGGCTCCACAGGTTCCCCAAGCGCCCCAAGCTCCTACGCAATTCACTGGGCACGGGGTTGTACTGATGGTATAAGTTGCGCTTCCTGAAGAGCCCGGACCAGCACAAGTGTTATACGATTCACACCCACAATTGGCGTGGCGGCAAGTGTTAGCAACTTGGTTATAAGATGCACATCCACAACTGCTTGCCCTACCGTAACCATAGCATGGCCATTTGGCACTACCGCACCCGCCTTCTCCCCAAGTACCATAACCACAGGAGGAGCTCCAAGATGTGCCACTACAACTAGCGTAGACACAATACGTTTGACTACAACAGTTATTGTATTGAGAACATGAACCATCAGACGTACCACAGCCCGCCGAATTTGCGCAACTATTATATGTCCCACATCCGCACGAACTACCTGTTACGGACCATCCATAACTACAAGAGGCTGTAATAGTGTATGATGTACCACATTCCGTACCACCACCTGAACAGGTGAGTGAAGTAGTATGCGTATGCCCTGTGCCAGGATGATTACATCCACCGGTATTTTTTGTCCCGTGTACAATTGAGTATTGGTTTGCCGTAACTGGACATGCGGTTTCAGCACTTTCCCCCGCCATCAACTTGGGATGAGCACCCCATTGTTGTAGTTTTCTTCGTATATGTATGATGGGGCGTTCGTAGTCTCCCCAGGCAGACGGTGCTTCTATAGAATAGTTGCCAGCGGAGTGTGGTGCTTTGATAATATTAAGTTCACCGGGTTGTAGAGCGGTATGTAGCTCACCGTTGGGTTTTATTAGATTGTGTGGGTAAACTTCGGATACATCGGTCAAATCCAAACGTATATCGTCATCTTGGTCCAATTCTACGTAGTGGTCGAGCGTTCCGAAGTGTGGTTCGCCCCATTCAGTAACATCAAGTTTAATTGTATTTTCTACGGACAGCAACCGTCTAACTCCTCTTCCTCTAATTCTAGAGTATTGACGAAGCCATTTACGATGCGCGTACAAGTATCCAGGATTGCCAGGACATGTAGCAGAGCCAGGTTGGGAGTTAGGCGGATTACTGGCTCGATAGAGCGTAATCTCGTCTACACCATTACAAAATACTTTAATGTCTCCTCCCGTCGATATAGGAAAAACGTAATTGTAAGTAGTAGGTCCGACAGCTCCAAAGTCTGGAAATTCTACTGCGTCAGATATGGTCAACTCTTTCCCGTCAGGAACTATCCACTGGATGACTGTAACTTCACCACCAATGCGAACGTATTGCCCTTTTCCCCCAGCGGACTGGACGAATTCATCGTTGACATAATAGAATTTATAATTAGCAGCTTTAACCGCTACTAGTAGAAGTAAGTATACGATAAATATCATGGTTACTGAATATATTTAGAGCTTATATACACGTCTCTTTTACACTTATATTTCTCTCCACACATCCTCCCTTTTCTTTCTACGCACTCTATAGTATAACATTGTACGGCTACCGATTGCCGGTGGATTGGGATTCGTTTGCCTAGGAAGAAGCGCGATGCATATTACCAGCGCTACGAAGAATATAATACCGATTATAACGTCTTGATGCAATTCCTCGTTGTCGTGATGGTGATGCGCACCCGTATGGTTGTGAGACCCAAGTGGTTGTTGGCAATCAGGCATCCAATAGTATAGATTTGTAACGGAGGCAACGAAGCTGGTATCGTCCCAGAATGTACTCTTTACAAAAATATCCGACATATCAATGGTAACGTTGGTTCCACATCTAAACCTGCGAATAGGTATCCAAAGCTCGTTTTCATGTTGAACAAAACTTTGATTAATGTAGAATGTCCGATTCTCATAACTGTGGTTAAGCACGTATTGATAGCTTCCTCTGGCCCGCATTGGTTTGTCAAATTGTACGACAATGTGTTTGTGTTTAGAATGGTACTCTTGTTCAGAATAACGCTTCTTTATCTCCGAAGCCTTCATACAACGCTCACACGGTGGACCGTTTCTATCGTATGCTATTTCAAATACAGAGCGCTCTTCGCATATAATTTTGAGAGCTGACGTTATATTTTGTAATAAATGCCTCTTAAGTCTCAAATCTACAATAGCCGCTTGACCAGTAGTATAGGTATACGTTGTCTTTAGACAGCAGAACATTTTCTGTTGCCAGTCGGACAGTACCCAAGGTCCGGTCATATGATACGTAGTAAAGAACTGTGACTTGGATTCTGGTGCCATGGCTACCGCCTGAGTGTATGGAGTACCATAACATGCTAGAGGAGGAAACACGGAGATGGAATTGTTCACCAAAAATAGTCCAGCATCTACACGCATTCTATAAGACGAGCCGTTGTTCTGGAAGCGATACTCTTCAGTATCATCCAGGTGTAGTGTCGTCCCCGCCCAGTCCGTGTTAAACAGGTCTTTAAGATTTAGTTCGGCACCATCCTGGACCATTACAACAGATATAACGCCCTTGTCGGTTTGAATTCCCACTGCTTCATTGGGATACAGTGGAACGATGAGAGGGTATTCTTCGTATTTCATATCGATAATATCTAGAGAAAGTTTTTCTTCCTCTGAACTCCTTACTCTCCACACCGCATCATCTATCAGACCAGCTGGAATTTTCACAAATGTATCGGTTACCAATACCTTTGGATAGTTGTAGTTGTCAAATATGTTACGTAGAAACGCTCTTCTGCGTCTCCTTTTTGTGGTGGGGTTGTCGTTAAACTGTGTAGTTCTTGGAATGACTGCGGTGTATCCCGTCGAGTGGTGTGAAAATACGGTTGGAACTGGAAAACTTTGGGCGTATTCATCCCCTTCTAACATTGCCAATTCTGCTAAGATGTCTGTGGGTCTTAAGCAAGGTCTTCGGTCTTTGTGCTCGTGTAAGCATCTACGACCGTTGCGAGTATGACGATTGTAATATCCTATTTCGTCAATGTCGAATAGATTGGCTTCTTGGAACATGATAGAATCATACTTCTTTAGATAGGCTAACCGAAAAGCTGTCTTGTATTCTTTGGTGTATAAGTCCGCTACAAACTTGGAGTCATACTTGTATTCTATCTGTTCTTGTGTGTCTAAACGAGCAGTGTTTCCGTACATTTCTACAGAGTAATCGGCTAATTCATACCAGAAATGCGGCGTGTGTTGTTGTTGACTAATACGAGAACCGTGCGTTGCTCTTATAAAGTCCATAACCGTAATACCACCAGCCATTCGTATCATATCTTTGTATAGTGAATAGTATTGATAGTCTGGTTGTTGGAAGTATATTCCATCTAGTTTCCACCCTTTCATGTATCCTATGACATAATCTTGTAAGAATCTGGTAGCGTTCGGTGGTATAGTGCCTATAAGATGCACATTCTCTAGTTTGCGTATCTTACGCAGTGCTAAATCCCACGAACCGGTTAGGTACGAAGGTATTTCGTGTGGGTCAACGATAACAAAAAAGTCTTGTTCTGGATAGTTGTACGATGTCTTTCTGATATTATCATAACCAGTGTATGGTTTTTTAGGTTTGGCTCCTAATTTAATAAATACATCTAGCGTTCTGTGCGTGCTAGGGCTGCTGTATACATGATACATCTGGTCCCCAACGGCAGCACTTGGACATTCCAAGCCATCTACATCGCCAAATGTCCATCGAGCTCTACAGTCACGCTTGTAAATATTGGCCTGAGCAGTGACGAAAAGCAATAAGAATAGAAGCTTATGCATCTGTTTATTATTAGAAGTGATTCCTCTTTTTATATATAAATTTGATAGACCTTCGAACGTGGTCCATTGCTAGGTAATATTCGGTATCCCATTCAGAAATGCTGTTGAAAAGATTCGACATGAGTGTTTGTGTTTGGTCCCAGATTGTGAGCCATTGGTCCGGTGTAAAATTGTGCCTGGTTAATTTCACACGATACTCGCATTGCATGTTCATGGCTACCACATCATCAAAATCTTCAGAATCTAATTCTATTTTTTCTAGTATATCATTGCACGTTTTGAAAAGCATTGGACCGCCATTTAAAATTCTCTTCCGCTTGGACGGGTGTTTGTTACGCGGACATAGCAATAGTCCCATGTTGATAATTATTTGTCTAACGGCTTCATCGGTCGGTTTGCCCCCGTCAATAAAACGAACTTTAAGTTCAGAGAGCGAGTCTTTAGATTGGAACACACCCATTGATGTGTATATAAGAGCCCGTTAAATAATTAAAATGAACGTTTATGTTTTGCTAATCTCATGCGCCATTATATTTTTCGGCAGTATTGCATGGATGAAATACAGGAGACCGTGGCGTCCAACTATGGATTATCGTATTAAGAGACATCTATATGATTTACCCCTCAATATTTTAGGGTTCTGGATTTTTCTATTTGCTTCTGGATATTTCGAAAGCAGGATAGTTCATATACCGGATATGCGTCCAACCTTTGTAATGTGTTTTACACGTATGGTGAGCTTGGCTGTGACTGGTGCATATTTATATTTTAGAATGACTCGTCCAACGCATCCCGGTCCGTTCGCACTGCCTGCGGTGTTTAACACGTTGGCAACCGTTGGACAGTATTTAGCGTTGGAATGGGTGTCGTTTGCGGAGTTTGGAGCGGCAAAGAGTTTGAGGGTATTGGTAGTGGGTCTCTACGGGTCAAAGAGTAATGTAGAAAGAATAGCTTGGGGAATAGTGTCAACACTGTGTGCTAAGTGGATATTTTGGTACGAATTTAGTAGAACAGAATGGACTATGCCTATACCGATTGGTATTATATGGTTATTAATTTTTATATTGGCGGACTCTTACACATCTATTGGGCAAGAGGAAATCTACAAACGGTTCAAAGTTAGCAACTTTACTATGATGTTTTACATCAATAGTTATATGCTGTTACTTATCATTCCTCAATTGTTTCTAGAAGAAGACACGCTATTGGTTACAGCACGAGCATTGTCCAGTAACCCAACGTACATCGCACACTTGTTATTGCTGACAGCATGTGCTATGGTGAGTCAGTTCTTCGCACTGCGTTTGATACGTCAGTATGGAGCACTCACATTTACAGTTGCATGTACCTTTAGAACACTCTTTACGGTTGTAGCTGCCAAGTATATCAGAACTGGGTACTATGAATCGTACGAGATACTTGAAGTGGTTGGTGTTATTATCATAGTGTTTGGTATTGTTCTTAGACGTAGACCGTGGCGCAGACCTAGGAAAAATCTACCTAGAGCTCTTTATGCGGACCTTATGCCTTTGGTATCTGAAGATTAAGCACGTGGGTATCCTACATCAAACCGGGACAGTCCAGCCAATTCTTGATTAAGTTGTTCCTCCGTACGACCGTCTGGCATCTGCCACATTTCGGTTAATGTCGCTTGGCGTTTACCGTCTGAGCTTGTCACACCAGTAGAACCAAAACCGGCTTCGCCTCGAGAGGTTGGAGATAGAGTTGCTCGCTTCTCGAATATACCATTCCAGTGAGGCTGTATAACCAGTTGCGCTATACGGTCGCCTTTCTTGATATGGAATGCGTTGTCCTTGTCGGAATTTGCCAGTATTACTTTAATCTCGCCACGGTAATCGGAATCAATGATTCCACCGAAGGTATATATACCCTTGGTCCAAGCCAGGCCACTGCGGCCTTCTATTCTGCCGAACCACCTTGCTGGAAGAGATAAATGCAAACCGGTGCCAATCCTGGCACGGTCTCCAGGGCCCATAGTATAGTCCTTGACAGCGGTAAGGTCATAGCCAGCAGCCATTGCGGACCCCTTTCTTGGGGCAGTAGTGTCTCCTGCGAATTGTATAACAGCATTATGATTAGAGAAAGCGCTCATATTTATACTATAGATAAAATTAAAATATATATCGCATATTCGTAGATTATTCGGTTGCTTTAAAACTTTTTATTAATGAACGAATATCGTCCACCGTCTGACCCTCTCCTACTTCCCAATGTGTGTTCGTTTCTTCATCGTATACCGTTGTATGCGTTTTTGGTGAAAATACACCCATCTTATCCTGTTTACATAGGTATGCTAAATTGCTGGATATCTTGTCTTGTTGTACCAGTTGTTGGTGTATTTGATTCTTTTTATCTGCGTCCATATATTATAATCTACAGAGGGTTTTATATACAAATTGAGCGAAGTAAACGGTTTTGTCCCAATTGAAATCTGCCATGAGACAATCGAACAATTCGTTGATAAACCATACCATAGATTCTCTTGGTGATAGTATGGTAAGCTGGTCCATGATATCTTTCGTCTGTTTCGGATTCAAATCGCGTATGTCTACATCTAGGTATTCTACCACAGAGCGAATAGCATTGGTTCTACTGGCCTGTTCCTTGTATATCCCATAATGTCCCTCTTTATTCATGACCACGTACCACCTGTCTTTATTTTCCAGTCGATATGCTGGTGCGGATATGGTCAGGTGACAGGTCAAAAAACCTCTAAGCATGATGTCTATGTAATTTTGTTTCGTGACAAGCCATCTGTTTAGTCGTTCGTACCGTATAGGTTCTTCAATCAACTGTTTTAAAATTTTATTGCTTTCGATGAGGTCTTTCGTCACGACATAGGATACAGCCTTGAGCACGTGTTTTATCGTCGAAGGTCTTGCTTCTGGAAACCGTGCTTCTAGCATCTGAGGGGTGACTCGTTTTTCTTTGCTTAGTTGTTTTAGAATAACGAACTGTGCCATTGATAATCGAAACAGCATTTCAGACCATTGGCGCAATACTTTTTTATTTTCGGTAGTTGTACGATATAGTAAGAGTTTAAGAGCGGGGTCTTGACTAGCTTCACGCAATAGTCTAGCGCGCGTTTTTGCTATATTATCTTCTGCTGCTGATATGCCTTTGGATATGGAATGGAAATTAGGAGTGTATTTTTTTTGTGTGGTTATATTACCATTCCCCTGATTCGTTTTGGCGATATCTCTAAGGGCAGTTTCAAAGATAATTTTTGACATTTGTTAACAAAAATAATATGTAAATACTAGTATTTTATTCCCTTGTTCCTTTTTCTCAATAAGTTTCCGTCGCCCATAGCAGTCGCGCCGATAGGGTTTATAACACCGGTAGATGCCACATCATCAGCTACCATTTCGTCGTTTAGTACGTCTCCTATTGAACCAAAGAATTCAAATTTATCTAGAGCTCCTTCTTCGGGATATTCGCCATCTATGTTCTTTTTACGCTGGTTTTGTGGGACAGCACATGAACCAGGATAACAACAGCAGCATGATATAACCGCTATAATAAGATATACTAGAAAGCCCAAATTGAGTGGACAGGCTAGACCTTCACAAGTGTTTAATTCGACAGTTAATAACGCGAACATAATAATTGAAGGCATCATTCATTTATAGGTCGAAACGGTTGAAGCGACGTATAAGAGCAGTCGTGCGCCTACCAATGAAGATTGCTGAAATTGGTATTGCCTGTATTCCTTGGGCTCTTATATTCTGGAACGCCACTCTATGGGAAGAGTATAGTGGGCAATTGTGGGCAGAGTCTCTAATCCCTCTGATATTGTTCGCAACGTTGTCAATGGAATATTTTAAAAACGGTACCATTCCCGATTTTAAGTACGATGAACGCAACTGTTCATGTTGTGGAATTGAACCAAATGGAAAACGGACGAGTCTCCTCGTTCGTCTACTCGCTGTAATTTTCATAATAGTACAGATAGGTATATTTTTAGACGTTGGTAACGGGTGGGACGGAATTGTGTCCAACCTCCAATCGAATGGGACCACAACGGTATTACCTTCCGATTTTCCAAAGTTCACTACCTGGGCTTCCTTCGCGTCCATGTTGTATATTTTGTCGGGGTTGATACTCATTGCGACACTTTGTCAATGTGGTCGCAACAAGGATAAGCAGGATAAGAGCGAATTGTTACGTTGGGGTTTACACGACGTTGTGTTGGGGTCTATATGGTTAGCTCTATCGTTACAATTCCACGACGTGGTGGACGACTACGACGATAAACATTGGAGGCATTTGTTCTCTAGTATGATAGTGTTTCATGTTATTATCTTGTTGTTTGATATCATGAGCAATCCAAGATACCAAATAGATTATGAAGATAAGAATGTGGCTCTATGGTCTGAAGCAACCAAACCCGCAATTAAAGAATCGCTGCGCTTTATATTATATTCAGTGATTTATTGGTGTATTTTAAGTCGTCTTCATGACGATAGCACGTTGTTGGTCAATATGGGTATCGACAACATTTCATTACACGCCATCTGGGTATCGTGTATCGGTTTAATATGTTTAAACCTTAGCGAGTTTAACACCGATTCCAACAGTCAAGTCGTAGGCACGTCGAAGAAGGTAGAAAGGAAGGGAAAAAGGTTACTAGCGAACAGGTCTCTTCTTAGTTTTTAAACAGTATATATAAGGTTTATACATGTTGTATACAAGATGTCTCGACTACGATTATACAATAGAAAAAACGAAGAGAAAGCGCCAGTTGCTGAGATTGCAACACCACATGTTGCTGCTCATCACATCTTAATTGAAGCTGTCCCAGTTCCAGTAGGTACAAATGAGTATGACCCTCAGACGGCAAAAATGCAGGGAGAAACTCTTAATGAATTTCGTGCTATGGCTAAAGATACCTTCGAACCGAATGAGTGCCGATGTGTATCCAACGCTGGACAACGTTTGTATCAGACGACGGAGACGTACGGTACGGCTATGTCGGCAGAACAAATGATTGAGAAAATGAAGAACGGTGACTTAACTTTGCGAATTAACTTCAGGCGCCCTGGTGTACATTCCGCTACAACCTGTATGGAACTTAATCACGAATTACTGAGCAGACTATTGGAGGAATCGCCAGACGCGAAACTAAACAAAACGTTGGAATTGAGAGTCAAAGCCGAAGCGCATGTAGCTGTGCCTCGTCATGGTGCTATGTTTATCACAGTCACCAAACAAGGGCCACTACACTTGTTGGCGCACATTGATTATAAAATAATGTCGTCATACGACCAGATGTACCATAGTAATTAAACGTCGTTTTTATAATAATATTATTTTTTACCTTTCTTCTTATCTTCCTTCTTCTTCTTCTTCCTTTTCTTCTCCTCTTCATCCGCATCTGCCTTGCTGTCAGGCTTGCGCTTTTTATCGTTCTTATCGTCATCCTTCTTGGTTCTAGCTGGACCCTTGCTCTTAGTGAACGTACCCTTCTTTAACTTCTTCTCCTTATCATCATCATCTTTGCCAGATTTATCATCCTTTTTCCCAGATTTATCATCTTTTTTGGACTTGGTACCACTGCCACCATCTGAACCTTTGGGTTTATCTTTCCCAGATTTATCATCTTTTTTGGGTGGTGACTTTTCATTCTTTGTCCCTGAACTTTTTTTATTTTTTTCTGGTTGAGCCTTTTCATCCTTTTTCTTGTCCCCCTCTTTTTTAGGTGGAGGTTTTTTGTCAGAGTCTCCTTCTTTTTTGGCCAATGGTTTCTTGCTTGTGTCTGGAGCTTTGGAGTTTGTCTTGCCCGTGTCGGCTTTGGAATCTTTCGCTTTGGTATCGGCAGGTTTTGCTTTTCCTGCTTCTGGCTTACCTACAGCTTTCTTAACGGCTTCATCGTTTTCCTTGCTACTCTTGTCGTCCTTCTTGACATTAGTCTTACCAGCAGCATCTTCTTCCGCTTTATTCGCTTTTTCTTTTTCCTCCTTCTCCATCTTTTCCGTTGGTGACCCTCCTCTCTCAGGACCTTCTGCTCCAGGTTTAACGCTACCGTCTGGGTTCATGCCTGGCTGCTTCGGTGGGTCTTTCGATACTCCCATCAACTCTTTCTTCTCTTTATCCTTGAGCGGTTCATCTGGTATAGTGTCCATAGGGATAGATGTGTTACGTGCAATATACGTACAGTATGTCTTCCAGTCTATTACACCTTGTGTATACAATTGAAACAATTCTTCATTGGTAGTGAATGGTGTTGTCGGGAAAGTGATACGCGAACTCATGTTCTTGGTCATTAGGTAAATGTCTTTACTGTCAGCCTTGTTTGCTCGTTTGGATAATCTATCTCCCACTTGATTGGTCAACTCTTTGGCATTGATGATATTGTATATCATCTGACACATTTCAGATATTTGACGTTTCCACCATACAATAGTGGTTTGAAACATTTGATGTGTTCCCACCGCATCGGACTTGTGAGGTGTATCACTCATAATCATAGATTTTGGCACGCCCAACACCCCACATATGGTATCTTGTAAGTGTTTGAGTATGACTGGAATATCGTTTCTACCTTGTTGCACTTGATACGAAGCCAATGTCTGCCCAGAAGGAATAGGGACCATCTGGTCTAAAACCGTGTTGGGAGCTATTTCATCTGGCACTGCGTTAGGTTCGAAAAATTCATCGTATAATCTCTGTTGTTGCCTTAAAGCGTCTACAGCGGCCTTGTTTCGTTTGTATTTAGACTCTTCTTCGGCCTCTGCTATGTCGGCGTCCGCGTAGAAATCGTAGTCTATGCCTTCGTTTTCCCCTGTACCCTGGCCTAACCCCCTATGAGGATTAATTTGCGTCAATAAGGGTGGCTTGACTCGTTTCTTTTCTAATTGGACTTGGCAATTTACCATGGTAAAATAATATTGAATGTCGGGTATCAAGGTGTGTAGCATAGACATCAGGTCTCCATCGATTTCTGGACGGTAACCGAATTCATCGTATACATATGCTCCCTTTAACTCTTCGTTGGTTTTCTCGTCCATGTTGTATATCTTGTATTCTATTACACCGTCTACCTCTTTGATGGTAAGCCTGTACGTATCCTTTAAGCAAACGATAGGTACGACAACATCGCCTATCTTTCTAGTTCTCCACACTACAAATCCGTAAGTCAGTGCTGAGTCCAACGCATCTTCACAGAATGGTAGCCAAAAATCTTCCATTATATGTTGTGAGAAATTGTTAGCATTAGCACCTGATTTGCCTTTGAATTCAATACCGTTTGAGAAAAGATGTTGTCTAATCATGTTTCGGCACATTTGAATGGTTGGGATGCCCCAGAAATACTTGTATGCTAGATTCATTTCATCGGGATTGATAGGAATCTCTTTTGGGTCTATTTTACTTGGCATTTGATACGGATACGGATGCTTATATACTCTGTGGTTTCCACTCTCCCTTTAATAATTCCTCGGCTTGGTATAACATACAGGTTTCCTCGTATGATGTTGTCATATGGTCTTCTCTCCCGATATCGTCTTCTATTACGAAGGAATATTTTAAGGGATGATAGCGTTCGTCTTCAACCTTCCACAGGTCTCCATATGTCTCATTACATACCAAACGGGTACCTTCCTTATCTGGTTCGATGCGCATATTGACCAGCATGCGTTTGGATTCACATAAAAAAACTATTGAATCCGAAACGTACTGGCCCAGTATACGTATGTTTAGATTGGTAATGACATCGTATTGGTTTACCTCGCAGTTTTCAGTGAACACATCCAACATATAACTGCGCTTCTCTTTCCAACGTTCAGACAGTAAAGTGACATCATCCACTTCCACCGTTCCGTGTTCGATATCAGCTTCTGACGGATTGTGAAATATAACGGTGGCATCCCAATTAATCCACGTGACTGAAAAGTAAGCACCAATCATAAATAATAATACGGCAACGCATAATTTACACCGGCTTTTTACTAAATCTTTGTTTGAGAGGTCTATCCTGCCCCTCATGTATCTATTACACCTGTTCTTCCGTTTCATCGTTGGTATGTAAATAATACCTATATATAAGTGTTCTAATAGATGATAAGGATTCAACAATGAGTACACCATTTTCATGGGAATCACAACGCACTAAGACAATAGAGCCTTTTAAGAGGACTCTGCCCCAAAGCCTGATGGCAGCAGTTGACAACATGTTTGAAGGAACATTAAACCCAGGAGCACATAGACAAAACTGGTTTGATTACTTACAAAGCAATGCTGCCGGCACCGTCTCTACGGATTTGGGTATTATCGACGAGACAGATTTGTCTCTCATGTTACCACCCATCGAAAATATTGACTTACCATTGCTCAGTCAGTTACGCTCTACCCTATCCGAACTCAACGCGGACGCATGTTGTTACCCGTATTCTGCTCGCAATGCTACCGAAATCAAAACAATTGTAAACCTTTACAACGCTGTTAAAAAGAAAGCCATTGACCAGAAGGGTAAAGTAAGATTGAAAGAAATAAAACTAAATAAAGAAGAACTGATAAAGACGGGATTGAAGGTAACACTCATGACAAGGGCCACCATGACAACGGCCGACCGGAAAAAAAATCTAGCTAGGTTAACGACACAGGTATCCAGGATTCGTACACAACGCCGTGCTATAGCGTACCAGAAGAAAGACTTAGCTGTACTTCAGAAACGTCAGCTTATGTTTCGTGAACGTTTAGAGCGTATATTCTTCGCACGCCCTAACTGGAAATTCAAAGACGTTCGAAGTGACCGTACACGTGGCGGTGGACGCGCAATAGGTTCGGTGGATAGGATTGACCCCAATGATATCGAAATCATTAGCAGAGGTCAAACCATAAGTCATCAGACCATTGTAGAAGCCATACAAGAACGTGTTTCAGGATTACAACAGTCATCCATTGACATACATCCTATACCGTGGAAAAACTTGCTTATCATCCCATACGCTGTACAAGGTTTATCGAAAGACTGGGACCAGGCCGAAGGAAGTGATTATCGCTTGGGACAAGCGCGTAATAAATTCAAAACCAACAATTTCAGACGTGCTTCCGCCCTTATCGCTACTTGGGAACAGTTTGCCACCTTTGGCACGAAAGGATTCGCCAATACATTGCAAAAAGATTTACAAGCACACAACGTCAAATTGCATGCTCAAGTTGAAATTAGTTTCGATGTAAACGGTACTATTCGCCCGAATGTTCCATGGTGGGACAACGAATACGCTGCTGAGAATGGCAAGCGCCAAGTAGGTGGTAATGCCACAGCTGAAGAAGAAGCTATACGCGATAGTTATGATGGTTTGGGTTCCGGTGTTGGAATACGCCACACCAAAACCAGTTCGAATCGTGGAGTACAGTTCTACTCCCAAGTTGGTTTCGCCTGGCAATACAAAATACCAACTCACTCACGGTCAAGATTACACAATACTGACTGGATATTGGCAACTGACGAGAACGGAGACCCGTTTAAAGAGTTTAACTTGCCTAAAGGAACTACAGAGTATGCTGTACGACTGTGCTTCATTAAAGCAGATGGTAATGTGGTACCACTTTCCAACGTGCTTACCGGTTCCGACGTACAGCAGAAGATGGAGTCTCTTATCAACAAGCAAATACGCGGTAAACGGTTTGTTCCACATGCACAGCGTTACGATACGGTGGGTAAGGACGTATCCGGGACGCGTGAAGATGCAAGAGTATGGACACAGGTATCCGAAACAGACCGTAAGCGTTTGACTCGCAAAGCTCGTGCCCTGCTAAACATCCAAGCCGAAGTGAACCTGGAAACATTTCAAGAAAAAATTGTACCACTGAAACAAATCTTAAATTCGTACGACGATTTGGTGATAAGAAGTGAAGCTCGATTGAGAAATGTTCGTGCACTCAACCAAATTGTAGAGGAATACCTAGACAAGGCTTCTCTTCAGTTCGACCAAAAGAAACGCATGGACGGGACTGAATTTACTGACCCAACATCTGGAAATGTCATCCCTCCTCCTACTACAGGGTCTAGTGGACAGACTATCGATATAGATGTACCTTTAGTCAATGTGTTTCAAGTGGTAGATGAATCTACAACTCCAACCAAGCTGGATAACATTTTCAAAACTTCTGTAAATGTTATCGGTCCTGACCGTTACGACTCTGACAATCCAATCGATGTTATACAACAGGCTAGAGCATTGCAACTGTTATTCAACGACCCTGCTACGAATTCAAGCATTGCCGCACGCGATTCAGCCATCGATAAGTTCAATGCTGCCGCTTCAGCTGTGGAAGATATGGAACATAAGATGGTGGCATGGTCTGCTGGTGGTCATTATGACAACTTTAGCACGGAGCACGCGCCTGGTTTGGTATCTAAAGACCGCGAAGTCACACAGGTTATATCCTTTACCAAGACTACTTTCCCTTCCAAACAAGCGAAGGAGGAGCGTGAGAACAACGCTGCTGCCGCAGCCGGTGCACCGCTTCCACACAGACGCCCTGGCTACTGGAATCCGTTCACGGAAGATTTACCAGACGAAGCTTGTCTTATGTTGGAACCCCATTTGAGAACCTTTCGAGATGAAGAATCATTGGGACTTCTAAACGCTGGACAATTGAGAGCACACAACTATACGGGTTCACCGGCACTAGTCGATGTATCAGGGGAAACGCCAAGTCTCGGTTTTATAGCATGGAAGAATCAACAGGCTAAAATTGCTACCAAGTTCAACGATGCAAGGAATCCACGTGATTTAACTCCAGATGAACAACGTATCAACGACTACAATTCACGCAATCTTCAAAGCAAGATTAACTTCTCGATGAAGTCCAGTCGTGCTGCCGCTCTTATACAAGCTCAGAAGACGAGAGAGAAGGAAGAACGGGAAAAGTTTGAGAAACAAGAAGCGGCTTTAAAGGCACAGTTGGATTTAGCCCAACAAGCCCGTGACCAGCTTGAACGTGACAAAGCTGCCGAGATTGCTAAAATACGTCAAAACGACGCAGCAGCAAAGGCGACTCTCTTACAATTGACAGGCATTAACCAGGACGTTAAGAAGGCTGAGCTCGAGTTGGCTACTATTGAAGTAGATATCAGGACTCTCCAAGGTAGAATAGCACCGTTAGATGGCCAGCCTGGATTGACCTTACAACAGCAGCAGGACCTAGCTGCGTACAAAAACTCTCTAGCGGTCAAGCAGGCAGACCTCACGAATAAAGAGAAAGAAATCTTGACCTTGGAAGAAAACTTACGCAAAGCCAATGAACAGTACAACAAAGATGTAGCAAATGGTATTCAGAAGAAAGAGGCTGATTTAGATAATAAAATCGACGAGGCGAAGAAAAAATTGGTAGACTTAAACAAACAGTTCCAATTGACATTGCGAGCAGCAGAAACAGCAGCACAAACCCAAGCGGCTGCCCTCGAGAAACGCGTAGCTCTACTGGCCAAGTCTACCAAAGGTGATGACTTGGGATTAGAGACGGATATCATAACCGGTAACATCGCTATTGACGCGAAGAATACTAGTTTGCCTATAGACCAGAAAATAGCTCCAGCCGATTTACGATTCGGAGGAGGGTATTACTGGAAAGAGGCAGAAGATATCAAATCAAGCCCCTTCGGTCAGTATTTGGCATACGACCCAGCTGGTACCAAAGGTGACCGTTTGGAGCTGATGTGGTCCGAACTAAATCCCGATGACTCTACAGAAAACAAAGATGATGTTGTATTATACCGCTACACGGATGCGAACACGCCAAGTATCAAAAGTTTATCAAAGCGCAAAAATGTACAACCTGTACTTACTGATAATATATTTGTCAAGGGCGTTGCGTCGTCCAACGCTCTCGAACCTACTCAAAATCTGTTTCGCTTGACTAAAGCAAACACAAAGAGTGATAAGGATAAGAGCATCGTGTACATCGGAACACGACGAGTTGGCCAGCAGGAAGTAGATGGGGTGAATGAACAGGTATCTGTCCTAGAATTCTTTGAAACCCTACCAAAACCAGGCACACTTGTCCACTTCGTATTAAATAAAAAGAACGCAGACGAAACCAGAGTTGGTGGCGCCTTCGGTGACAGAGGCAGGATTCGTAACCGATTAAGAGACCTTTCCAAGGCGTTTAAAGTTCAAAAAGACGGGACGGGTAGTGATGTCATCGAGCTCGACAACCCACAGACGTTGGTAGGTCTTACCGGACGTATAGAAAGTGTTCATATTGGTAATTTGAAGACGACATTAAACGCAAAGAAAGAAAAGGACAGGGAAAGCGCGATTAGACAGTTGGAAGCAGACAGGCAAGATGAAATCGATAATGCCAACAACCCTGTTACAATCAAGCAGCTTACAGATGACATTATCTCAGAGCAAAACGAATTGGACCGTCTACGAAAGCAGAACGGTTACTTTAATTACGGTGCGTTTAAAACGGACACGACTTACAGCTCTGTAGTCTTGGTAGACATCAGAATCTCGAATGACGACGTAACCGGTGTGGTCAAGAATGTTCTATTCGCAGATGTAGCAGTTGTAAACCCTTACTCGAACGAGCAAGAGTCTACCGTGTTATATAACCCTCCTGGTGAACGTTACAAAGAATTCCAAGCTTCTGTATACCAAGCTGCCCATGACGATACGGTAAAAATTAGTCGCGGAAACGAAACAATCAAGGTAAACAAGGAAAATTTATTACCAAGGTTTGATGATGGTACGACTGTTATGTATTTTTCTAAAGGTACATATTGTGTAGGTACTATAACTTCATTCTCCAATGGGGCGTACCAACTTACCGATACGGACACAGGAGACGCGATAAAGTCTAACCCTGAAAACGTGCAAGCGTTGGAGAAAGATACTAATGATGCTTTACGTGTAATAAGCTCTGTAAACAATGATTCAAACACTATCGGTTCGGGTTTGCGCAAATCTCAATACGTAGCGCTATATCACTTATTATCTGTAACAGATGTAGACCGTGGTAGTGGGGTGACAGAAAGATACAGCGAAGAATTGGAAACCTACGTTGGTAAAACAACCTCAGCGGCCTTGCTAAGAGGCTTTAGTCAACTGAACGAAGACAACTGGGCGAAATACGACAATAGCAGCTTCCCTCCGGCATTTAATAGTGCACCGGATGTATTATTCCGTGCGGAGTTTACACCTCTTGACCCGTTGGAAATGCACAAGGTTACTGGTGATATCAATAATCAGGGGTACCTAGAACGTTGTTTGACGAAATTAGCCGCCCCTGGTGCTACTAGTCGCAGTTTGGCCGATGATAGGAATACGTATGAAATAAAACGTATCATGGGTGAGGTTGTAATGGTACAGGAGAGTGGTCTAGCGAGAGGAGTGAAAGATGGTGATGGGAACATTATTAACGGTCAATTCGTTACCATACGCTACGTGGATAAGAATGGCCTGGTGAAATATGCCAATATTGACATTGCTGACATAAGTTCTATTAAAGTTCCCCACGTCGCAGCACGTGTAGACCCGACAGACCGTGGCGTTGGTTACACGAAAGTATCCACTTCGAACGTTGGTAACATGGTACCACAAAAAGCTATTAATATTACGGCTCCGGTACGTTCTTCTTTAATGATGGCTAAGAGTATGCCAGCAACCTTTGCTCTGACTAGTGGTACAGAAGGGGACACTGATTTGATGGAAGATGATGAAGAGAAAGGCGGATGGACGTCTAGCTGGGCACAGGAAACTGTAGCAGCTTGGGCAGCTTCTAGTAGCAGTAGCGACGAGCAAATGCTTAAAGCATTGTCTGACGTTGAGCAAATGGTTCCTAACTGGGCATCTAGCTCTTCTGGAGACGAGAGTGTGGAGAAAGCTGCTTGGGCAACAAGTACATCTGCTTCTGGTGGTTTTGCATCCTCAACTTCGGATGACGATGCGGATGACTTGGCAACAATTATTTCAAAAATAGATAGAAGAACACAGCCTGTTTCGGCCGCATGGGCGGAAGATTCTGAGAGTGATGATTGAATGTAAGAAAGTATAAAAGGATAATAATATATATTATATTTATGCCTAATAAGAGACAAGTAATGGTATGTTTTGTACGTAGTGACAGCTCTGTCCTACAAGAATCATGGCTAAATACAGCTGCGGCTATCGTTGCTCCGCGCGCTCCGCGTAATGGAGCTCCCTACATACACGCCGAACTTCTTTTTGTTCCTAAAAATAACTCTCTCCGTAATCAGTCCGAAGTATACGGCGACGCGTGTTCTATAGTATATTCAGGCACGGTACATATGAATAAGAAAAGATTTAGCCGTAAAGAATGGGAATTCAGGTCTATGGAGTGTACAGAGAAACAATTTAAAACAATGAAGAATTTCTGTAATTCACACGTCGGCGAAGGTTTTAATCATATAGGTTATTTTACGTACTGGGCTGGTATGTTAGCGCCTAAACCAATGTTCTATACATATTTAGGTATGTCACCTCGTTGGTATTGTTCTGAGATTGTAATAGGCGCACTCAAGGCAGGAGGCTTGTTGGAAGATTCTTTTCCGAACGCCGAACACCCGGACCGTCTGTATCATCATATTAAAGGGAAGTCGATGATGGATTGCGGCCGGAACATGCAAGAGGTTCAGCTCCAATTTGTTTAGACAATGCAATAACACCAATTACAGCCATCCCAAACCCTGCCATAAATATAATATATTCTGCTGTCGAAACAGTGGCCATATCGCCGAATATAACGATACCTTGTGTGACGTTTAGAACGCACCAGGTACACTGAAATATAGCCACGGCATGCGTAGCATTGAATTTTTCCAATGCTTTGTTCAGGAAAATAACCTGAAGAGGCAATGCCATGAGCGCGATACCCGAAACACCGATGATTTGTATTGTCGGTGGTAAGGGCATGTTCGACTGTAGTAACCATATCATATCCAGGAGATATTTCCCCATTGTCACAAATTGTGAACCCATTATACCGGATATAACCGCTAAAGCAACCAATTGGTATTGAATTTTATCTACCAGGTGACATAATAGATATAGAACACCAGCGAATGTCCACATAATACATATGAATATAGCAGTCTCTATCTTCGCAAAACGTTGAAACGTTTCTATTGGTGCGTGAGTTTGAGCAGTAAAAACGCAGGCAACACAGCCAAGCGTTATAAGTAATATAAAGTATTTTTCTTTTGTTTGAATTTCTTCAAAAAGTAAAAACCTAGACACAAACACATTGATAGGAATACTCATACACCCTAATATACCTATCATAGTTGTTCCTATGAATAATAGAGCCATACTATCACACACCATAGCACATATAGACAGTACAAATCCAAGAATCATATAAGGTCTAGTGTAGACATTATCCGTGCGCTTTTCCGACCTAATATTCTTACAGGTGCGCGGGTCGCTGTAGTCTGTCTGTCTATGGGCCAACTTCTGGAAATTCATACCCACACTAGATGCTGTAGAAGCTATAAAGACTAAAAAGATACCAACCAAATTTTGTATCATTCTTCTAGTTCTACATGTTCTTCTTTCTTCTTTATACTCCTTTCGGTGAGCCAAATGGCACCCAACGCCAATCCGATAGAACCTACCAACGCAATAATACACGTAGTCTTACCACATGCTAGTATCATGATATTGTTGAGTGTTAACCAACAAACATACACCGTTCTGCGCCATTCCAATTCATGTGAATACAACCAAGCGAAAATCTCACACTGGAGAGTAAGCGTATTCAAATAAGCGGATAACTCTATGAGAGTGTCTAAATTTACCATCACACAACAACATAAGATAATCACATTGAGTGCCAGATTAAACACAGGTGATTCAAAGCGGTCCGAAAATCCCATCTTGGAAAGCCCCACAAAAAGGTATGAAGTAGAACAAAGTTCAGCGGTTAGAACGCCAAAGGCTGCCGCGCATGTGGCCGTTCCCATCCAATACCTCCAACCAACGCCTCCAGCTTTGTCAGCCATCGTTACGAAACTTCCATCTATCCATTCGTTGGGGTCATGAATATAATATGTTCCTAACGAGAAAACCACAACCATCATCAACCACGTCCCAACGCTGTTAAAAATATAAGCGAACTGATAGCTGTGTTGCACATCCTCCACGTTGTGCGCGTACGGAGTTGCCATATCGTATCCATTTATGGACCATGTTAACACGGTAAACGTCTGTTGTATAGAGTCCCATGTAATAGTATTATTGGATTGTGTATACATGTTCTCCCATGGTGTGATGCACATCATACCGATAAATGGAGACATAATAAAGATACACAGTAAGATAGCAGCCATTCCCTGAACCTCGCCGTAGTTGATAAGAAAAGTCACCGCTATCATTCCCCAGCTAATGTATGCACTATAATCTTTATTGAGTCCAAGCATATCCGCACAGTTATCAGCGAACAGAACGGGATAGATGGCATTGTCTATAAGTGTGTCTAATATGTCCCATACTGCGTTAGCTATTCCTACCCGTCTACCAAAGGTTTTGTATACCCATCCGACAGGTCCACCACCTGCTTCTTCTAAATCAAACATCATACACATCTCATAGGACATTTGTGAGATGGGTATCATGTAAGTTATCAATAACCAAAAACAGACTCCCATGACTGCCCAGACATTTGACCCGACCATTGCTGACTCCATTCCGATGGGACCACCTGATACAGATAGAAACATCATCGAAGTTAAAGCCCATTTCGATAGCATTTGTTTCAAGTTAGGGAGACTATATAGTCAAATGGGCACCTGTAAAAATGAAATTATTACTACCCGTCCTACTCTTATTGGATGTGATTCTATGCCAATCACACCATGCAATTAAGATACTCATGTCGCGCGAAACAACCAAATATAATGCTCACAAAATATGTGGATTTAAACATATGCAATCGGTTGTCAACGCATTTAAAGGACACATAGCACTGCCTGTCACTAGCAAACATTTATTCTGTAAACACTGTGACCACGAAGATTATTACAAGATGAAATATATCCAACATACCGTTGGGTCCGATGGAGATGTCGAAGCTATCATGAACCAAGTCATGAGTGTAACGTCCGCACTGGATATCATTTGCCCTGAATGGGACGAAAGCCTGCGAGCAATGGACGCAGACGAAACGATGAAATGGGTTGCGGCACGTAAAGTGTTAAATGCGATGCCTCACTGCGTTGCGTTGGCTGAGAATCTCATTCTAGATTATGGCAAACGGGGAAATATTGACAAGATGAGACTCATGACACATGTCGTGGCTGTTCTCAAAGACCCCAAGCTACGTCTGGGATGGGCTGCCATCGAGGCTGACTTTAAGAGTCAGGATGAATGCTATTTAAACTCTTGCTTTCGTGTGGTCAACGCTCTGACATATTTTAAACCAGAAGTGTGTTCACACGGAAGTTTCTCTGGTGTCTTGAAAGAAATATGTCCAGAAGCTTGTTCAAAGGTGGAGCGCAGACTAGTCGAAACGGGTATTAATGACTGTTGCGACGATTGTATGGGTGATATAAGTGGATTAAACGAGACGGAAAAGGATTTAATCGACGTTCATCCATTTAAATCGTGGAAAGAGATTATATAAGGGGTCCTGAGCCAAATTACAATGCCTACATTCAAAACCAACCAGACTAAAAAAACCGGAACTTTAACACAAGCTGATAACAATAATAACGATTACATATTCGCTTCCTTGACCAAAGACGACGATGGCGCACGTGAGATGCACCTGTTGAACGGTGCTAAGAAGAAAATCATCCTGGACAATCAAAACATTCTCATCGAATGCAACAATGGATGGACAAAGTTGAGCGTTGCCAATGTCAAAGAAGACGAGACTTGGACCGGATGGAAGGAATACTTTAAGAATGCCAAGGAAATGCAATGTACTCTGACCGGCCACGACGATAAGAACAATAAATTCGTCACCGCTTACAACGAGGAAGACGGTAAGTTGGTTATAGCTTCTGGTCAAGAAATTCTTGAAATGACAGACGAGGATTTGACCATGGCAGTTATACAGCGCAATACGCCTGGCACGAGTCGTTTCGATGTATCGTTCGCTATACATTCGGAGCACAAGGTGGTTAACAGTACATTCGACAAGAAAGACTACGAGTGTGTATTGTCTTTCTTACAAGATATCACCGAAGACATCTACGACAACGGTCCTGACCCTTATGATTGGAAAAAATTTCTATCTGTACAGAAGAAGGACGGTGGTTCGGTAGAAGATTGGCGCGGTGTATTTGCTCCGTTGACCGAATCCGAAAACGAAGAGGCGGATGACGATGACGACTGGCAAGAACCTTCGGACGAGGAGAGTGTGGTATCGGAAGAAGAAGATGAGGAAGAGTTCGGCTTGAGTGAGTCGGAAACAGATGAGAGTGGCGAATCGGAGTTCGAGTTGGAATCGGACTCTGAAGTCAGTTCAGATGATATGGAGGGAGGAGAAGATTACCCTAGTGATGATGAATTTGGGGAATCGCCTTTAAAACGTAGACGTGTTTAAACCATACTAAATGCATTTGTTATTTTATAATTATAAGTGTCGTATACTATTTGGAAAGGAATAAAAACCCAACTAGCTTCATGTGTAAACAATATCCATGACCATATAATATATTTGGATATCGGGAGACCCGTTTCTTTCTGTATTCTATAGGTGATAAAACAATAAATTGCCACTCGAAGCATTAGTCTCCATTTTTCTATTTCATTCGGATTGTAGTAGTTAGGTATGACGGACAATAAAGCAATACTCTGAAGCATTATTCTTTTCTTATTCTCAAAGGTATAGATACACACGTACATAATAAACAAAACGATATGCGTGAGCAAAGTGGCCACTAGATGTAGATGTTCGGGTATAATGAGCAATGAATGTTGTGTGAGCCTGGCATATACCAGTATCATAGCATAACTCGTGTTCTGGGCGTGGAGTTTTCGCCACATGACGAGCAGCAGATACCATAGTATACCTATGTCCCCCAACCACCACACAAGTACAAATAGAAAAGCGTACATAATAGATGTTTACTAACCCCTTGTATACTACAAATCACAGATGGTATTGAATTTCACATAGAGTAAATTTATTTTCGAACCATCGTTGTATTCACAAAACTGTGTTGCTAAGTTTTCTATGTTTTCTGTAGTGATAGTGACCAAACTTGTGGATTTCGTCTCGTACCATTGCCTAAACGCTTTAAAAATTTCATCGTCGAAGTGGACAATATTGTAAAATTTATTTATCTGACTAATAAAACGTTGGTGTACACTTTTTATGCTTGTACCACCTTTAAAATGTAACACCAATAGACGTCCAGACGATTCATCCAATACATTCTTACTAATTACACACTCAGCATTGAGAGGACAAGCGTTCAGCTGCTGTATCTTTCTACAATTGCGTAATTCGCCAATGAGTTCTGGTTTAAGACCATGGCTAAGTTTCTTAGCTTTTTCTACGCGTATGGTGTTGTAGGACCGCACAGCGTTGATAACCTCCTGCCCTGGGGTGAAAAAACTATGTGTTGCTTTCGTTTGAACTGACCATTTGACTACTGTCACGAAGGAATCTAAATTCATTTGTATGTATACGCAACGCTTTATTACTCCGGATTTGTGATTTACGATCATAAGTGTTGTCATGGATGTATCAATATGGCTGCCAATACCGATTCACAATACCCTCATCTGTACCAACGAATGGCAAAGATTGAAGATGGTCGAATGAGTAAAGATATGTTGTACCGTGTTATCATGGACCCGAATCCTAAATGTTTACAAGAGACCGTTGAGTTCTTCGTAAAGAAACTCGAAGAGACTAGAACAAAGGGCAACACTGCGAATTCGAAGCGTATGGTACGTATGATGGAATTGGCGGTGAAGGATTCGAATAGGTTACTCAAACATTCATTGATATTCTTCGCGCTCCAACTTGAGCCGTGGGCGGCACAATATTTCATGCAAGACAATCGGTCTCCACCGGATAAAATTAGTAAATTCGTATCTGGTGAGTTGAAGGAATGCGTGGCACAACTGCTTAAAGGTTCCTACACATCCTTACAGGGAATGGTTGAAGACGCTCGATGGCGGTATGTTGTACTATAAAGGTGTTTGTGGGGCTAATAAATGGCACTCAACTTGTTGGATTTACCCGCAGGTGGGGATGGCGAGGATGATGACGAAGGTGAATTTTGTCCGTGTGCATTCTCCGACGATGAAGAAGAAGACCATGGTATCGATTGCAATTGTCCATTGTGTAAGCATGGTGACGGTGGTACTGGGGATGCTCATGAGATTATTAGTAAAATGGAAGAGATAGATACAGCATTGACTGGTAATATACGAGACGATGATATATACCGTTTACAAGCAGAGATGTTCACAGAACATGTACAGAAACCTCTTGAAAAGCAGGGGCTGGACGCACCGACTATCACACCGGAGATGTGTAGAGACCATTTTTCAAAACATAGAGTAAATGCTAAACGTGTAATAGCGGGCGAGATAAGGTTTGTGGATACCATGCAATACCACTTTAGGAAACAAAATATATTAAGTAGAAATAATCAAACCGGAGAAACGAGGATTAATACATCTGCTGTTAAACAATGGATACAGCTATCCAAACACAAGATGGACCTTATAAAATATTACAAAGGTCCACTGTCGAAGGGGGCGACCGGCAATACAAAGTCGATGACGCCTTACTCGTTTTCATAAAACACCTATAAATAAGACTTTAATATTTAATAAGTTAATATGTCGTCAATCTTTGGAAATTCACTACGCAGCCCTGCCCCAACATCTGGAGCCATCTCTAAGGGGCGTATCCCCCAAACTAATGTAGCGACACGTAAAAGGACTTTGCCTAGTATACAATCGTTACAAAACCCTTCTATTAGAGCTTCTGTAACGGATTTACAAACTAACTCTACCGCAGCAGCTCCGTTATTTTGTAGACCATTTCAGAAGGAGTGGGAAAAGAAATATGATGAAGGCGATATACTCTTTGTGAAAGCAGAGGACGTATCTGTCAATTCACGTAATCAATTCCATGTAGTAGCCAATTTACCAGTGCTCAACCAGTTGCTTCGCGAAACACGTGATGTAGGCGTTGGTGGTATCCAAGGTAAACGCCGATACCGTGCCGACGCTGAAGGTTTCAATAACTTTAAGAAAGATTGGCATTTCTTTGGTGTTATGCTTAACGATATGGACACAGGTAGTCAGTTTCAACGCTTACTAAACGTTACAGTTAGAGGTAGATGTCGTCTACCAAACTATTGGTCCAACGATGCCGGAGCAGCGTTCGGTGCCTTCGGAGGTAATAGAGAATTGAAAAAAGGCCAAGTTGTTTGGATTGGATTTATTAAACATGAAATTGGAGCCGGTGGAGAGGTTCTTTTCGAGCCTGATGGTGCCCGTAAATTAGTCAACGAGACCAATCCAGGTCGAATTGGCAACGAGCCTTATTTACAAGCAATTCCCGTGCTTGAGCCTGACAACTGGGGTGGACCAGCATCTGGCACCTATGCCAGGCGCGGTCAAGTTGGAGGCAACAAGAAATTCGAGGAATGCTTACATAAAATCCCAATCGCCGTTATTCATCACTTGCCGTTCAAAAATACACCAGTCAAGCGTCAAGTCAAAGCGCAACAGGTCACAGATACCGGAAAATTGCTGGACCGTATGGAAGTGTTTGTTAGAATCTAAAAATAAATTATTATATCAAATCCATAATTAGCATTTAACACCTATATAAATGTCTGAGCCCTCAATCATACAATGTACAACCCCAACGCTAAACGACGCAGAATCAAACCATACGCCAGACCAACTTCATTCGATTATAATGTGAGATACGACATCCGTCAGTACCAGGATGTCAAGTACAATCGAGTCAAAAAACCATTCTTTCGCGCTGCTTCCAACGATGAAGTATTCCGCGTAATGGAAGGCGAATTACTAGCTAAATCTAATCAAGCTAACGCCAGATATAACGATAAAGAATTACACGTATTTTCATTTGCCAACGGGTTGACGGCGCCAGAATCGGCACCAGTAAACAACGCTAACGGTGAATTCCTAGAGACAACAAACAACGGTGCAATTGACCAGCGTGAAGTACGCAGGGCCATCCTAGGCACTATCCAATACATGGGCGTTGCGGTTACCGAATTCTCCCCATCACGTGACGTATACGAGCAGGGATTTGTAGCAACCATAGCGGGCCTTAACACCCTCTATAACAACGGAACGGAGACAGTCTATCCAGGTCAAACGGTATGTATGGACTTGCCAGTTTTAAGGCAAAACGGGAACGGAACCCATTTCAAACGTGCGCTTCAACAAGGTGTTCCGCGTGATAAACTTCAATTTATTCTTCGCCCACACCAAGATATGTTAGACGATTACAAAGATTTGTCGCTGGTCAATCGATTTATTATTGGTACGGCAATTTCCTACTCTCGCCCTGGCGATACCGTAGACGTTATTTTACACAGAATGAATTACACCTCGACATCTGTTGGAGGTTCATTGGGTGCTTCCGGTGTTTCAAGCAGTGGCGGTGACGACGATGCTCGTGACGGTGTTGTTGGCCAATTCCTCAGCCGTTTGATAGATGGTGACGATGGCACAGTCAATGAATTGTCTAGCAGATACAATGGTATCATCGACTATCACAAGTTAGTGAATCGTTTGCAAGGTGCGGAGATACAAAAAGCAATCAGCGAAGCTCGTGGTAACACCGGATTGACCGCTTTATTGGCTGATGATGGTGCTATTGCTCAATTTGAAGAAGCTCAACGTATCCGATACTTGTTGGAAAACGGACCTCGTTTGGCTGCCATTGCAACTACAAGTGGTGCTGCCCTTGCTGGAGCAACTGGCGTTAGCGACGAAGCAACTGCTAGAGACTTTATCAACAAAGCGGCAAGTGAAAACAAACCCAATGGTACTATATCGGCAACAGTAGCAAATGGAGCTGGGTCAGCTGACCAAACCACATTGCTCAAAGTTTTGTATGGTGATGTCAATAAACAACTCACTGCTGATATAACCGCAAATGGCGTGCCATCGGTGACAGGGGGCGCAGATTATCAAATCATCGCGGCAGGTTCCCTGTCCACATTGTTTGTTCGTATGCTTGAGGTAGCAGCAAGAATCGATGCAGAATTTGGTGATGGTAGTGGTGGTACAAAAGACTTGTTGGGTCAAGGCAGTGTTCTTAAACTGTTGGAAGACCAAACCACGTTCACCGGTAGTGTTGGAAAGGCCTTGAAAACCGACATTGCTTCTCGTACACTATTGATGGGTGGTGCTTCGAGTACGAGCACACCTAGTATTACCGCTGCTGTTGGAGGAGGTAGTAAGAGTAAGAAAAAAAGAAAGTAAATTTTAAGAAACCTAAACTATAAATATAAAGTTATGTTTATTATAAATGTCATCTACAACGGACAACGGTTGTGCTATATGCCACATGAAATTGAACAAGACTGGCAAGAATGTAGCGGTTTTTGATTGCGGTCATCGCTTTCATTTAAGCTGCGTTCTTAAAGGTAAGAATGTGTACTCGACTGGGTGCCCAACTTGTTCGATGGTACAGAATCTTAACTTAAAACCCAATTTGGGCGACGATAGGAAAATTGCCATAGCTTCCAATACTCAAGCTCGTATTAAACGAAGACAGATGAAACCTAAAGTAGAACCATCCTGGTTTCAGAAATTATTGGCCAGTATTTCACCTTTCGCCTCCACACCAGAAACCATGCATGAATATATTAAAGCAGGTTACAAGCTAGGAGACCTACAGAAAATGGGATTCACGCCAGACGATTGCGTACAAGAAAAGATATCCTGGACTTACCTAAGAAGTAAAACCAAGGTATCTCAATTATTGCAATTTGGTTTCAAATGGAAAGATATGGTAGCAATGGGTATTAGGCCTCATGATTTGAGGGATTTTAATTGGTCACAGACCAAACATAGTCTAAATTTGAACGCGAACGAATTGCTCAAATTGAATATGAACCTTATGGAGCTAGCCGATTTACAATACACACCACATCAATTGAACGACTTGGGTTTTAATTGGGAGACTTTCGTTGCTATGGGTGCCGATGTCTCTACCATTCCTGCCTTTAAGATGTCTATTGAAGATATCAAAACGTACTTCAATCCTAACATGAGTCAATGGATGGCCGCTGGTTTCTATGACAAGAAGCGCTTAACACAAAACGGTTGGAATGTAGATGAAATCATTGCCACTTTGCCTCAGTTGACAGGTCGCGCCGACGGCAGACAGTTGAGATTAACTTTTTAATAAATAATATTATCGTTAAAGTCATTAAAACATAAATAACATAATGCTTTACACCCTCCACTTTTATATCCAGCACTGGTAATTCTATACCCGCACTAGGCTCTACTGGTGGTGTGTATACAGATGCTTTGACGTTCGACATTTACCATATCAAACACACCCCTTATACTCTAGAACACCGTGTTTTTAAAACCGATAAAACGTATGGTGCGCCCTCAGAATGAATCCATGGACGGTCACATCCTTGGCATATCACTCCACTCCTCTCTTTTTGAACACCTTCTTTGGTATCATCGATATAACTTATAGTATCCCACTTGGCAGCACCTCGTAGCGAACCACATATTACACATGATACACGAGTGTAAAATTGACCATCCTTCATACACTGGCCACAATGCAAACCATGCGCTCCATGCTGCTGAGGGTCATATATGGTTGGAGATGCGCACAACGGGCAGAATAAATAAAGAACACCATAAAATTGAAACAGACAACCAGTCATGTTGAACTTAAGACATTCTGTCTGGGCACATTCGTCGTTCATGTATTTCTTACGTCGCATCTTCCATGACTTCTTACGGGCTCTCTTACCATTCTCCTCCGCCTCTGCGCTGCTTTGCCCCATAAACTCTTGTATAGCTACGCGTGGACGTTTCTTAGAATCGTTTTGGTCACTACGTCGCCCACAATAACACTTAAGAGTTTCATCATCAATAATAACTTTATGATGTCCATTTGCAAACAAATTTGTAACTTTATCTGTCGGTTTCACAACAAAAGCTTTGAATGTATGACAAGCTAGACACGCATAGACTGTTCCAACGTTGGGACCCATTGGAACTCCGTCTGGTATCTCGTAACGCCGTCTCAACGCTCTAATCTGGGCAATATAATAGTGTTTGGGCAAGGGAAACACACGGACTTGGTGATGTACTTGCCAGAATATTTTAAACAGTTCTCGTATTGCTTCGAATTCATAACGCGTTACATCGTTGAGCAACTTCTTCACGTCTGCGCGAAAAGCATTTTGATGGTAGTGCTTCTGTATATTTTTGAGAGTTTCAATAGCTTCCTTCTTCACATTAAAGTATTGCAACCATTCCACAGGTACATCATGCCTGCGCTCCACACGCTTTGCCATTGTACGCATCAAATCACGATTCTCTCTAGAAAAGACAACATAAGGCTTTGCTTGGTTGTTGGCTTCATCTAGTCTCTCACACATGTTGAGTATGGTCTGTGTAAATGTTAAACGCTGAGGACGGAATAGATTACCCAATTGCTGCTTGTTGATGTTCATCAACATAGGTTCCGCATGCTTTAACCAAGCCTGGATGAGTTTTGCTCCGTTGTTTACGATGTTATCTTCCAGTGTAGTACGCATAGAGTCCATTGCGGAGCGTACACACTTCTCAAAGATATCCCATTTGTATGTCTCACGTATCTCTTCGAACAATGATGGTATCAGACGTATACTGTAGGTAAGGAATTCTTTAATCACGTAGAACAAGAAATGTTGGTATCCACCGAATAGAAAGACTTGCATCTGTGTTCTGTTGGGAGGAGAGTATACAAATCTTCGGAGTACAACGATTCTAGCTTTCCAGCTGAGTATGGTCTTCGAGTGTTCATAAGCTCCCAGTATGCTACATAGGACTGTCTTACTCATGAAGTCATAGACTTTATCGTCCTGCTTACAGTAGTTTGATATTATCTCACGGAGGTTACGAATTTGACAGCGTTGGGGCAGTGCCTTGCATAACAGGTGAACCACCGGTTGCATTTTCGTCTTGGTTTCATTCCAATAAGTACACTTCATGAGTTCCGATATGACATCAGGTAATGCTCCCTCGTGCATAGACTTATGTGGTTGTGGTTTGTAAGCTTCTGCTAGTTCGATAGCTTTCTTGTCGGTTAGTCTACCAACGATAGAGCCTTCGTCTTCGAATGCGCACATGAGTGGAACATGGGCATCAAAGTATCGCATGAGCGATTGATAATGTGGTTTGTCCTTGGAGGATTCGATACATTCAACGGTTTGATTGATGATAGTGATAAGCGTGTTTAAAATCTTGGTTGCTGTGTCTCCCGCAGCAACGATTTCAGTTTCAGGCCATACACTAACAGAAGGCATAGATGCGGAGTCAAATGTGTGTACACGGTCGGTAAACTCTCCAAGGAATAACCATTCATATTTAGTACCGTTGTAACACTGTTTGAGCACCTTCATCGGTTCGTCTTCTCTTAAAATCTCACCATTCAACATAAAGGGACAAATGGGACCAGGCAACTCCTCTACTGACTGGCCCCTCCCCGAAAACTCTGGTCATGTTCAGGGTATTTCATTCTCCACTGTTCCAGGTGACGAATGCCATTGATAGTCTTTACGCGGTATCCCGATTTGATGTGAAGTACAACAGGGTCCAATAGTCCTTGGAATATCGAGGCACTGCTTAGAATACAGTCGTCTAGGATGTATTCGCCCGGAACACCTGTAATGTTGCGGTAGTCTTGAAGAATCATATTGTTCTTCACTCCCATACCATCGGCTCGAATGTTGATGTATGCGCGGGCAATCTCTGCTCGTTTACACAGTATACACAACCTGCCCTCTTTAGGCCACGTGCATGTACGCTTGGCTTCTTCGTTTTCGGTTGGTAGTAAGAATTCACGCAACACGAACCTATTGTCTTTACACTGTGATAATTGCATACCTTGACAATTTTCTTGCATAATACATGGTCTTTCGTCACCAACTGGTTCTCTTAGAAATTTCTCTTCATATTCGCGTGTCACAACTTCAATCTTGGCACGCGCGGTTTCTTTGTGTCTGGTATCCTCCGGCGACAAGGTATCTTGTGGGGCAATCTGTACCATACCACGTATGAATGGGAAGTCATAAGGTCTCAAGTGGGACAAGTCATCCCGTTGCCAGAAATCAGAATTCTGACGGTTGAAGTACATCTGTTCCGCTACGATTTGAGCTGAACCTTGTTGTTCCTCGTTGGGCGTTGGTGCCGCTTGCATTAATTCCGGTATCTCTTCTTCTGATACATTACTGGTCACGGGCAATGATGTAAGGGTAAACGGTGTCTTTTTCGTTTCTGCTGGTGGTTTTTCAGTCTCAGGTGCTTTATTAGATTTTCTTCTGCGTTTGGGTTTCCTGGCAGGGGGTTGTTGGTCGTAGATTGCGTCGAAGTTGCTCCAATTAGATACATTCATGATAGAGTATAAAGGGTTATTATTCTTATATAGGGTATATATGATCGTCACGATCATAAATGCATCCGATTTATATATTAGAATGAATGCTTTGATAGCTGACCCTGATATTATTAGGTGGATAATATGGTCTTGGAAACCTAAACACAACACCAAATGGAACGATGCGTTGACGGGATTGTTTGATATGATGGTTAATTCACCGATAGACGTAACCATAACTAACACAACGATTACTATTTTCCGTGGGTATGAATTGGATGTTAATGCTTCTCCCCCCATTGTAAGGGGTTTGTTCCACGACTTAACGATGAGGAAACACGATTATTTTGAGACCGTTGAGAACAATCCAATATTTCGCAATATCAAATGTAGCCGTAGTATTCTCAATTCACATTTGGACAAGTCTATAGACAGAGCTGGTTGGGTGTGTTGGGCTATCTATTGGATGATAAAGTTTCAACCCGGACGATTTTTTACTATGAAGGATATGCTGATAGTATCGTTGCGCCCGTTGAAGCGTATAGTATGTCGGGCTTCCAACTCTCCACTACCCAAGGCTCCATGGATTGAAAATCAAACACTTAGCATACAAACTATATATGACCGTTTATCTCGTGCTATATATGTAGAATGTTTCGCCTCTTAGCATTTACTGGATGGATATGGGGTTTTGCTCTGGCACGTTATATCATATGGTCGCATCGGTGGGAAGGTATCACATGGATACCCAAACCCAATGCGTCGTCGTGGTATTCGCTGACCGATTTAAAAGGCAAACCTAAATCTAAATATCTAGTATACCTATGTATTGTACAGTTAGTAACCACTCTAGTCACCCTATTAATGGTGCCAGAGTATCCTCCGCTCTTTGTTTCTCTGCTCATTGTACATATATGTTCTGCTCTATGGTGGCCAGCCTTTATCGAGCTCAAGTTTAGTTGGAGAACCTGCTTTCTTCTTGCCTCCTTGGCGCACATCAGTACAATATATCTGGTCGTGTGGGTGTTGTCTCGTCTGGGTGTCAGCTTATTCGTACCTTTATCACTCGTGTTGGTTGCTATACAGAGTTGGATGGTGTGGATAAGCGGCTACGCCTGGATAGTGATACGTGAACCAACGTTGATGTTAGCCTATCAAAGGCGAGAATCAAGAAGGTTAATAGATGTATAAAGGGCGACCGTCCTCAACCAAATGGCACAGCTATCGTCACGTGATAAAGTTACCACCGATATACGCATTCGATGCGCCATTACCTTCATTCTAATTCAAGCTATTCTAGCATGGTGCGGCTCTTATAGCTCTGCCGTTGTAAACTTAACACCTATGCTTAGCTGGCACACACTAATAGATGGTATTATAATGGTATCGACGTTTGCTCTTGTAGCAGTATTTTCGCGTTTCGCATCTTATTTCGAGTTGTTAGCATGGTTGCTAGATGGTACGATACTTTTTCTCATGTTTCAAGCCATTACCAAGTGCTTTGACATATACCAGAGTAAAGCATGCTTCTCTACCATACCACAAGATATGATTACCATTGGTCTCATGGGATTGGTCATCTTACTCGACTTTATGCAATACAATGCGTTGACAGACCAGACAGGATACCTCGAATTAAAGGCCCAACCAGCAGTAGAACAACATATATTACAACGCAGGGCAAGACTCTTACACATATGGTCACTGCCATTCGCAATTGGCATTTTAGTCTCAGATATTGTTTTAGCCGCAGACCAGAGTACAGCATCCGCATTGGCAACGCCGATATACCTACATATTATATTGGACCCGATACTTTCTTACACCGCAACGCAGAATGAGCCTGCGATGTTACATGTGATTGGAGCGTTCTTGTCTATATTGCTCTTCTTTTCCGATTGCGCAAACATGTACTATTCCTTCGATGGCGTGGAGATGACAACGTATTTAGCCTACAAGGAATGGTGTCTTTACACGTTGTTGGCATTTGATGTATTTGTGATTGGAGTACGCGTGTTGATAGCTACATACAAGCCTGAAGTTTTAGACCTCGTAGGTAGTGCGGCGAACAAGGCGAAATGGGCAGTCAAGAGGGTAGTAAATCCCACTCCGGCAACAAAGAAAAAGACCTAAAACTAATATAAATAGTATGCTTATTACTTTGTAAATGTTAGTTCTCAGTGTAGCCACGCATAATGAACGCATGATGGATATTTTCCAGAAGTCATGTGAGAATAACACTTGTGACCTTAGAATATTAGGTTTCGGTGACAAATGGCAGGGGTTCGGATGGCGTTGGACTCTGATTTACAAATGGTTAGAGAGCCATAACATAGAGGACGGTGAAATCGTATTGGTAACAGACGCCTTCGACTCGTGTATAGTAGCTCATGCGAATATCATCGTTCAAAAATTCAAGGAGTTCAATTCACCTATGGTTTTTAGTTGTGAACCTTCCAGCGTTTACTTCCAATGGATAAGTGCCTATTATAGATGGAGAGTGTTCGGTCCTGACCCTATTATCAACGGTGGTTCGTATATTGGGTACTGTGGTGCTATAAAGAAGTTTATTGCCGGACTGAAATACAAACCCAACACAGATGACCAGCGCTTTCTTACTTCCCTGTACAAAATGGTCCATATGGAAGTGGACTTTGATTACAAAATCTTCTTCCATCACTGTGCGTGGATGAAACACAAAGGCTTTATCCCAGACACATGTGTCGTCACCTTTCCAGCATCGGGTTATACTCCGGAAATATTACAGAAATTAGGGTATGATTATGAATTACATAGTGAAACGTGCGGTGAGTGTATGAAGGTAGCCTTAAGGAGAATAAAACACTACTTTCCTTTCTTCTGGAGAGAAGCACTAGTCATACTAGTGGCAGTGTTAGGGTTGGGAGTTATCCCTCTTATTCTAGGAATAATCGCATACTAATTTAACAATATTATAATTTCAAAACAACCATGACTTCTACAGCTACTCGTCGCGCTTGTGAATATCTTCGCTTCGAAGGAAGCAAATTTGTATTTACTATAGTATACACACCTCATTTTTTGGACCGCCAGGAGGAACGTAGCAGGAGGGACCAACCAAATGTGTTGGCCAACTTGGATTTCGATTCACTGTTTAACAGAGCAACGGTAGGTCAATGCTATGCGTTGCCTGTGGTTGGTAATATGTACATGTATGTACGTAGAGCATGGCATAGGCGTCGCAAACGGTGGGAATTCGAACTTATTAGTCTAACCCCAGCGAATCATTTGCAAACTAAAAATAGGCATTTTGCATTGCCTTTTCCCGAATCCTCCGAAGACTAAGCTTTATACTATATAGGGGGGTTTGTATTGCACAACAATGCCAAGAGTTAAATCAAAGAAAAAAGTTGACCCGAATAAACCAAAACGCCCATTGACGGCCTTCATGCGATATTCTGCTTCGCGTAGGAAGATTATACGCGAGGAAAACCCTCAACACAGTATGATTCAAATAAGTAAAATAATCGGAGAAGAATGGCGAGGACTAACCGACGATGGTAAACGCCCGTATCACGATGCCGCAGCAGTGGACCATGAGAAATACAAGAAGCTAAAGGAAGCGTATGACGCGTCAAAGCCAAAGCGCCCACGTACAGCATATGCGTTTTACATGAAGGAGAATAGAGCTCGCATCGCAGCAGACCATCCGGAAGTATCACCTAGGGATTTGATGAAATTCATTGCCGCAGCATGGAAAGAGTTGGATACCGACGGTAAGGGCAAGTACACCAAGATGGCTTTGGATGACAGGGAAAGGTGGAGTAGGGATAGAGCGGCTTCTCTTTAAAGTATATAAGTGTTATTTCTAAAATAAATGGACTATTTGAAACATAAAACCCTATCTACGTTTATATGGATAGCTGTCTTCGTATGGCCACTTCTACATCAATTCCTATCCGTTCCCAACCATGCTATACTCTCTTTCATATTGTTTATGGCAGATTTTGTAACCTTCTTTAATAAAAATAGAATCATGGTGTATAGTGAATATAAATTAGTCAAAGGGAAAGACCCAGATTCATTATGGACTCATGTCTGGCTTATCTCTATACTTGGCTGTCGTATTATTGGCCAGACATCCGCTTGGACCACTATTTCCGCTATACATATATTTTCCCCACTGTATGGGTTGACATTACACGGGCGTTTCTGTCTACTATACACGTCGATGCTCCTAGATATATTAGCAGACGGAATATATAGACGGTGTTACAAGAAATGGGTAGTTCATTACGAAGCAATCCCTCTAACAAATGACACAGAGATACTCCCTACTACGGGAAGAAAGGGAAGTGATTAAACGCTTCGTACGCTCTATTAGATATCTTATGGTCACAGCATCCGGCAATACTTCGGTTTCACCGATTAGATTCTTCTCTATGGTCATTAGTCTATTTCCAATGTCATACAGTTGAGAATTCCCTTTAGGATACTGTGCGATTTCCGAATCCTTCATGATTTTAACATGCATCAATTGTATCGAGCGAAAGTAATAATCCTCCGAAGCATTGGGGTCAACCTCCTGTTGCCACTCGCTATTGTACAACACATTCATCAAATCAACTGTCTTTAGATACAAATCGGCAACCCGATATGAAATAAGAACAGACATTATAGACCTTAGTAAGTAGGGTTTATAGTCCGGAGTATAAGAGTGCCTTTGAATCTGTTAAATGTCACTTGCCGAGTCTACCATATTGTACGACATAGAAAAAACACTCGACGATATCGAAAGTACAATAGCCAATTTCGATTCTATAGGACTGGAGGATAAAGAAGATTACAAGGAGCTAAACATGTTGCGCTCCAGCTCCAAGCTCCAATACAACATAGCTCGTACTGAAAATTTACAAACAATGGTAGAAGATTCAGGTGCTTTTCCTCTTTGTATACATTCACATCAAATGGATTCAGTCATGACGAGGTGGGTAATAATCATCGATGATTTGTACTGGTCCGTATTTGGGTGTGAGAACCTCACTGCCATAGAAGAACCCAATAGAATGAAGGTAATCCATAGAAAACTTCAAAAAATATATTTATCATTAAAGGAATACATACCTTCGAGTTGTTAAAATAATAGTATATAACTTATATTTTAATAAAAAATGCTACAATTACTCTATATGATTGGTATTATACTAGCCCTACTTTGGTGCATTTGTTGGTGTGGTACAAAGTACACGGACCACCAACAGCGTAAAAAAGAAAGGGAGATGGTTTCACCCGCCAATGTGGAACTGGACCTGGAGGAACCTGAATACCAGCCGAAGATATTAAGCTTCAAGAAAGCCATGGGAGATATCACTAGTGTTTAAAACGACCCACGCGCTTTACATGCGTTGGCAAACCGAAGTTTAAATCATTGGACTCGCGTTTCTTACGTCCGCGGTTATATGGCTTCATCAACCTTTCTACTACTTTGTTCCCCTTGACGGTGGTATTTACCGCCTTTACTAATTCTTTCCTACTCAACCCACAATATGTTATGAGCGTTGCTAATACTATCGCTGTGAATGCCAATATTGAGGCCACTAAAAAGATAGTCTTGTTGTTGAATTGGTATGTTTCATCCTCTTCAATTATATACATCTCCAACAAGAGAGCAGCCAGCGTGATACGACAGAGAACAATAAACATTAACATGTATTGCATACTGTTCTTACTTCTTAGTATGAACTGTTGTAAATCACATTCATTACAATGATATACAAAGTATCCAAATGCGAATATACTAAATAAGGTATTGACAACTGCCAACGCTTGGTAGTAACCAGGTGGGTCTACATGGTCGAATACTAACGAGAGAACTTGGAAGGATACGACAAGTTGTATAAGAGATAGGTAACGTTGGATGTTACCTAGGAATGTACCTTTCTGGAATATAGAAGTCATTTATAATTAATATAAGTCTCTTATAGTCTTAAAAATTATTTACTGTATCTACCACCCATTGAAACACATCTTTATCAGGTACTTCCAATGGTACTATATTCGTATTGAAATAAGCATTCTTGATATCATTCTCCCACGATTCTTTACTCAATAGCATAGGATAAACCAATTTCAGGTTGGTAAAGTCGTAGTGGTCTATCAATGTCTTTATTCTTAACTGCTCCATCACCACCCATTTCTGTAGGATACCCTCGCCTTCGCATAGAAACCGCATGACACAACGAGCTATCTTCTCACTGTCTATAGGCATAACCTCTGGAATTTGTCGCTCTATTAATTGACTTTGAAACCGACGCATGATAATATTCACGATGTAGGACACGTTGACAGGTTTGGGTTTATATTCGACGACCTCGCGCTTGAAATCTTTAAGAAATATAGGCGGGACCAACCCAGTAGCATCACCCAGATGATAAATTTCCGGCTGACGATGACACGTAATTTTTAGAAACACGTGCCCGTTGTAAGCGTTGCCTAACACTAGAGTATTGTCATGGTGCGCTTGCCATGGTATTTGGGTGCTTATGATGAGTGGCTCTGTTCCGTTACATAAATTACTAAGGTTGGACCAATCCGATTGATTTACGTAGGTCATCCTTTGTTCACTATATATGGAGTTGTGACTATTAGTATAGAATATGCGTTTAGTAATCGGATTCATTTTATTGGTCAGGGCAACCGCCTTGTTCACACATGAGTCATGTAGAGAGCAGGGAGAACCCGACGCTCTATGTGACTATATGGAACAGTATTCTAAACAGTATGAACATCATGATGAATATTTAGAAAGACGTAAACGTTTGGAAGTATCACAGGTGATGGGTAAAGGGTTTGGATTCACCAGCCGAAGCGACATATTACCATCAGAGAAGTCAACGAATACCGCCTTCTCAACGCGGGGACAGTACAAATTGTCGCGCAACAGACATGGACGTGGTAACCCGTTGAAGTTAGGCAGCTCAGTTCCCAATGAGTATGATTTGAGAGAACATCACAGGGTAGCTGAACCTTTGAATCAGGGAAGTTGTGGAAATTGTTTCTCTTATGCTGCGGCCGCTGCGGTTGAGTATTGGTATGCGCATTTGAGACAATTTAAGAGAGCACCTCCTAAGTTCTCAACGAAAGAGATGACGGAATGTACATCTGTGAACGACACACCTAATGATGGTTGTGACGGTGGATTGATGCAATACGTTTTTGAATACGGTAGGGACCATGCAATGTCGTTTCGAATGGAATACGCTGATATGTACCAGAAGACTTGTAGCAATAACTTGGCACCATCTCACATCACGATAGAAACGTACGATGTACAAGGTTTGGATGACAATGAATATATAGAAGAAAGGATTCCAGCACTTCTGTACAAGTACGGAACTATTACAATAGGAATTGACACTAAAAATGATTATATTGATAATTATATAGATGGCGTCTTTGACGAGAGTCTGTGCGGTGGGGATATCGACCACGCAGTTGCTATCGTTGGTTACACACATGATAGTTGGATAGTTAAAAATTCATGGGGAACAGACTGGGGAGATAGAGGCTTCTTTAAATTAAAACGCGGAGTAAATGCCTGTGGTCTGGCGGAATATGTGTCTTACATCACAGGCGCGCGCGTGGAGCATAAAGCAAAATCAACAGGGCCCTTCGTTTCTACCGACCCACCGGATTGGGGATTGGACCCTAGGCTCTAATGACTCAATATCCAGTTCAACATCAACAAGAACCAAGTGACCAATATAAAACCTAAACCATAGTAATACCATCTACCTCTAGAATATATTTGTTTCTTCATTTCTCCTTGCCACTTGTTTAATTGTTCTTTTTGATTCCTTAATTCCAAGGATAAATTCTCCCCCATTCTATTTTGTTCGTCGAACATTTCCATCTGAACATTGCCCAAATGGTCTACTTTTCTATCTATGAGCGATACCTTCTCATCAAGTTCAGATATTCCTGCTTCCATCTTGACCATTCTCTTTTCTATGGTTCCGTCTAGAAGTTGGACACCTTGCAACATAGTGTACTATATAAGTTCGTTAGATGGCTATATAGTCAAGGCAAGCAAATGGACTGGGAATCCGTATTAATAACAGCAGCTCTTGGTTCGATATTTGTATGTCTATTAATATTATTTATCAATCAATCTGGAAAACGTGGACAGGCTATCACGTGGTTACCAGCAGCTTTAGCAACTACACTCGCAGTTACGTATACCACAAACGAGCAGGCGCTAAGTGTATTGTTAGAAACAGCATTCGCTTCCATCCTTATATCGGGCGTATTTATCATCTCGTTCTCAGGTATACTTGGTTATCTATTGCCTGGTACAGAAAAGACACATGATAAATGCTGTGGTACCAGTTGCGTCAATATAACAGACGGTACGAAAACCATCATATTTATATCTACCATATTTTTCGCTCTCATCGTGCCCATGTTTATCGTGTGGTTACTAGAAAAGTATGAAAACCCATTCTGGTCACTCGTCGCTGGTTTCGCTGGAATAGGTATTACTACAATAGAAGTTATGTCGCACAAACGACTTGAATTCGAACCAGGCGCTATATCCTTCAGTATATCTAACTGCTGTAAAGGTACAACACCGGACGAGAAAGCCCGCAGAAATAAAGAGATTTGGATGTTGCTTGGAGCAGTGATAGGAACATTTACTTTCGTTATTCTACCAGCTTATCTAGCTGACTGCTCACCAGACTTTCCATGCGCAGCCAACTGGGCTGGTATAGTTGCCAACGCGCCGAAAATATCAGTCTTGATTATGATTAGTTTATGGGTTACTAGAGATGAAAATATAGGCCCCGAGGCAGAGGATGTACTTAGAACAGAACTACAGGAACATTTAACGATGTTTTCGTATTCAACAGGTATAACAGCTATTTATATTTTAATAGTATGGTGGAACCAAGTACAAGTCAAACCAGAAGATTTTTGGTGGGCTTGGGGAACTGGGTTCGTATTGTCGTTAGGTTTTATCGCCGGTATTCTAATTCCCGTTTGTCTGGGTGGGTCTCAACCTGAAGAATCGGTCGGACAAAGGCAGAAACGGAACGTTGGAGGCGGTACGGCGGTGACCGTGCTCGCTCCCAAAGGCGGTCCTGCCACCCAACTGGTAAATTTTCAAGGTTACCCAAAGGTGAAATTCTAAAATATATATCATTGTCATATTTAAAAATGCTTTTTCCATCCGATATTCTACAACTAAGTTCTAGGTTCTTCCGACACATAGGACACGCTATCTTTATCCTACCACTCTTCCACCTAGTATCTATGTACTTAATGGCACATTTTTTACAAAAACAATGTCCACAACTCAACTCATCTTTTGTAATACAGTAACAGGTACAGCACGCCATCTAGTTATAGGTACATACTAATATATACAGATATGTGCAGAATATGTGGATTCCTGAATAGTTCTATAGAAATATTAAAATCAATCATCATGGCACGACGTCTCGCATGTATTTTACAATCACCGGTTGAGCTCAACCCCAATGATAGAATATTTTTTACCTTTAAAAAAAATAAATTCATCGCAACGGTTACTACAGCGGGACTTATCCACAATGTAATATGGGAACCGCCCGTTGGACTATCGGTGGAAGTATTCAAACTGAGGACATTTGAATCGTTAACGGATTGGACGGAGACATGTATCCAAGAAAAGTTACAAGAGTACCACACGCGTTATAGTGCGTGGAGGCGCGTGCGGCATATGCCCACCAACAAACCGATGGAAGCATTACACAAAGAATATCAACGCATTAAGCTGACGAATACCAAAAAGATGTCCAGCCAAGAAATGCAACAGTTGATAACACTATCACAAGAGCGCATCTTGTACCTCCAGAAATGTTTGGATGGTAGAGACGAAGCATTAACTAAATGGAGTACGTGGTGGAAAGAGAACAACCCGGATACGGAATGCCCAGTAGCTTCCCAAGCACCAATCGAACAAGAAGCGGTGACACCTCAAGAACCTGTGGTAAATCCGGTTCAAACAGCGGTTCAGCCAATTGTTTTAAATTCTCCAAGTGGTGCTTACATCACCATTCAGAGGGTTAAAGCCACCAACGCTGAAGCGGCTGCTCATTTGAAATCTATAGGTATGAATGGGTTCCGTGACATGGCTCGTAAATACCAGAGTAGCAACAAGACATGGTTTCCACCTTCGAAAGAACCCTGGTTTCAAAAAACCTTAGCAGAAATCAATAGCGACCCTGGGATGATAGCGAGTATAGTACATCAATTCTTTACTAAAAAATAATTATTTAATATTATAAATTTGTTACAGGTATATCGTCCACGTGCGGATAAGGCACTATCTCATCTTTAATCTCTTCCATCTCTACTGGCTCTTTAGACATCAATCTCTCATACTCTGTTCCAGCCTCTGACACATGCTCCTTTACACAACCATATATCATTATTCCGATAAAGAAGAAAGCAATACTGGCATATATTGCTATTACACCCCATGTTTGCCAGTTCATTTATTATAGATAACATACTTATGTACTAAATTTTATCGAAGAAATTTGGTGGATGGACATCCCGTCTTAATTGAGTACGGTATTCTGACGACGAACTGGACGACCCTATCGTGTCGAAGAAGTGTTTAATTACATTTTGATACAACTTGTCATATGTAGATGCTATCTGCTCACGCTTCTTGGCACCGGTTATAACTATCTTTCCCGACCTAAAGATAAGGAACACCAGCTTGGGAGCTGTCGTTCTAAACACCAAACCAGGGAACAAGTCGGGCTCGTATGAGACATAGGGACCGTAAGCTTGTGCCAGCTCATTCAGTTTGATAGTTCTCTGGACGTTAGTAGCAGCAACAATGTTCTGTATTTTAAAGTCGCGGAATGACACGGGTACACCGTGCTTCTGTAGTAGTCTGACATACTTACGGCTAGCAAGTCTACTTAATGCTTCATTCTTAGCGCCAGTACAGACCATATTGCCAGAGGCGAAGGCTAGAGCAGTCGTTCTAGGCTCTGATATTCTCATAGTGGCCGCTGCGAATTTATGAGGGTTATATTCGATAAATGGACGTGTTAGCGCTAAATCCCTTAAATCTACACGGTCGATACCAATGTTGAACGTTGCAACCACATTTTGTAGTTGGAACGGCGGCGTGTTATCATATGGACCTGCTACCTTAATACCTGGTTTATAGGCTTTTAAGTCATCTATATTAACCAGTACCTTCTTCTTCTTCTTTTTTTTAGGTTTTGTGTGCTTTGGATTGACTTTGACCATTCTGTCAATTATTATAATCTATATATATGATCGTAATGCTGTGTATGAATCCCAAATGTCGTTGCATATCATACTCCTTTCTGGTATGGATGCCAAAGACACTACAGAATATATGATAGCAAACGGTTTTGCAACCGATGTAGTGCTAGAGAACCAGATACAGAGATATGTAAAGACTATAGGTAAAGATAATCCTGTTAGGGTTTCGATATGGGTAGCGCTGAATACTCCACTGACCCAAAAATTAATAGTAGGAATAAAATATAGAATGAAAAATATATTATTTCTTTATCACGCGAAAAAGCCACTCACTATGATACGCGCGCACGGATGGTATAAACATGTAAAGGCAACGTTCGACTGTTCCAACTATTCTATGATTTTGGCTTCTACCGTAGCCAAAACGCCAGCACCTAACAAAGGATACGAGCGCATGATATCACATATTGCAAATAAATTTATCGGAATGAACAATGCCGTGGTCCCGCATTATGCGGCCACTTTAAATAAAATTTTTAAACAGTTTTAATATACGACTCTTTGATTTTTACTTGTATCACCTACAGCATCTACCACTGCCTTTCTCTTTTTAGTGATAGCAGGCGATGGTGTCAAGAAAGTTTGCGGAGCTGGTATCTTTATACCAAGTCGAGTAGCCTCTTTCTCGTCACGATTTTTAATGCCTTTACACATACCAAGGGGGTAACAGATAGTACGAATGTCCGTACGTTTACCCCATTCGCTAGTGTCTGGAAGGTCACTGCCTAGTTTCTCAGCACGCTGCTTCTTTGCCCATGTATCGATATCCATAGCAATGGTTATCTCTGCGTTTTGACGCGTCTCGTCCTTTATCGCTTTTTTTGTGCCCGGGTCAATCTCTTGGTCCATACCAAGTATAAGCTTAGACTCGTCCGAATTGTGTAGAACATTGGTGTACTTGATAGTATTTTTATCCACACCATTCTTTACATTAGCTGCCACAGGATTTTTCACTATCGTTCGGAAGATATGGTATTGTAGTTGTTTGTATACCAAACCCGGGTAGATATAACGGCGAGCAACGAGACAGGTCTTCGGTTTTTGATGTGTGTGTTCAATCTTCATGATAGTGTCCAGCACAGGGTCATACTCTAGTTCCTTGTGATTTTGGAGCAACTTAACATGAATGTACAACGCATCGCCGGTGTGATATGCTGATGTCATACGAGTCTCACGCCCACCGGTCATCATAACAGGCCAGGTTTTCTCGTCTGCTTCAGCGGGTAGTACGTGGTTGCGAGACTTTACAGAAGCTCTACACAGTGCAAGTAAGTATGCTTTGATATTATTCGCACTGGTTTTACCTTCAGCACCACCCATAATGGACTGGATATGATTGGAAATATTAATCAATGTGCCAGGCATTTTAACATAATTGTAGTTGAAGCTTGTGTTGTCTGTATCGTCCGGTGTAGGATTACCAAACTTAAGTTTAGTCTGGGCAAACTCATGATATATTTTGCGCAATATCTTGTGCTCTGCTGGGTGTACAAACTGAGAATCCATCATAGTCAGTGTAAAGTATACCATTTCTTCGGTACAAACCAGATGAGGCTCTATTGCTAGCAGTTGGGCTTCATCCCAATCTTGACCGTAGTAGTTGAGACCGTTGCCATTCACTTGGAATACAGTTGCCAATGCCGTAGTAATAGCTTGAATACGGGCGAAGATATAGATACGTTGCCAGTCACGGGTCTCTGCTTCACGCACAGACTTACCATCAAATTGTTTTTTGAATTTTTGTTTGATGATATAGAATGCGGACATTTCGACATCTTTAATGATATTGCACCAAATCATTTTCTCGACTAAGAAGACACGCGCTTGTTCTTCTCGCCATTCGAGTATAACGTCTTCACGCGCTAGCTTGTCCGTGCGCGATAAAGCACGCTCACCGTTGATACAGTCGTCGATATCTTTACCAGGGCGCTTAATCTTCTCAAAATTACCCCAATGGAAACGAGTTTTAAGAGCTTCTTCCACCTCGTCTTGAGGGTCATTTGTGGCACCCATCCACACACCAATACATTCTGACTTGGTAGTACGCTGAGAGCGGCGTCCAGTAGCCTCGTCCATGTGGTAGGTTTTACACGATACATGATTGGAAGTCAAACGCTCCTTAAACATGGCTTCAGCAGAGCTATCCATGTTGCGATTTTTAGCAGTGCGGAACATACCAGGTGGTGCTTCGTGGCATACTGTGATAACATCATTACGATTACCATCTACAGCATTGGCTTTGGCTGTTTCGTATGTAAGCTGGTCTATTGTACCAGGTATACTACACTCCTTCATCAAATCGAATAGAAAAGATTTGGAAGTAGCGCCTTCGCCCGTTTGAAATATGTTAAGGTGAAGACCGAAGTCGCGTCTGTAAGCATCTAGTCTAGCATGCATGACTTGGTAGAATTCACGATGCGCAGTAGATATCAGGAAGTATTGCTCAGCTTCTTCCATGATTTTAATGACGCGGTTGGCGAATACGCTCAGGTTGCGGTCGAAACGGTACAGTTTCTTATAGGCAGGAGGATTACGCCTCTCCATCCATTTAAGAATAACCTTACCTTTCTCACTGATATTGGCATCAGGATTAAGGCAACGGGCTTGGAGTTCAGCCATCTCATAATTCTTGAATTTTTTATATTCTTTATCGAACTGTGTAGTGCCCTCGAGGTCTTGGCAGTCCGAAATGTATTGGAGCTTAGCTGCTTCCGACATCAATGCAAAATCAGAGCGCGATGTGAAGGCATCCAAACGCTGCTGTTCTTGTTCACTGAGTGTGGAGATATCATTTTCGCCAAATACATTCATATCAAGACGGTCATCATTATCACGTACTGGAGCGTCTTTATTGTTGGTAGGTATCATTGGCTGGTCATCGGGAGAGTCACCTTTGTAACCGTGTGGCAATGCTATATGACGCGTAGGTTTGATGTGGTCATCTACGAAGGCCTGGTAGTCTGGTAAGAATTTACCACAGAAGAGCTTGGTATAATATTGACCTGGTGACAATCGAATCACTCGTTTGGTATCTAAAAAATGGAATTTACCGTTGAGTGAGTGTGCTGAATCGTCGCGATATTCTGGATTCTTACAGTTTGCACAGGCATTCTTCAACGACCAAATGTAAACCGGATTGGCAATGTTGTCAACCTTTGCTAGATTGGTGTTGTGGTTGTTGACCGCATCGAGGTTATTCTCTACCCTTCTGTGACCGTTAGCAAGTCCACAAACGTTGCGAAAGTAGACTTCTCTAGTCACTCTGAGATGTACCTGATGGTCATTCAGTGCTGCCAGTGTATCTGGGCGTCTCGAGTTGGCAGAACGATTGAGCGATTCTTCATGTGCTGTGTTATTATCGTTTAGCATAAAATGAAGCGTATTACCATAGCTCGCTTTAGTTTCATCACAGAAAAGAAAGGCATGGAGTCTGTATTCGCATGATTTTTGTGCGTCATGTTCTGACGGTATCCATTCCAAATATACTTTTTGAAACACAGATTGTACCGTATCTTTGGAATCTGCCGATGTCGAAACTGATGTGTGCACTTTACGAATCATCTCAAGGAACAATTGCATGGACATGTTCCAGTAACGTGCGACAGGTGAAGATTGTCTAATCTCACCGAAGGTCATTGCGGATTGGCGAAAAGCATCACGCGGGATACGGCATACTACGTGTTGAACGCAGTCAGAGGTGTCAGCTTCCTTAATTCTAGAAAACGAAGACCATGCCCAACGGCTCATACCATCCATTGTTAAGGAGGCAGCAGACATTTGTGATTTATTTCTTGACATGATGAAGAGTTGGTTTTATATAATTTTTATCAAAGTCAAAATACATCCCACATATTCGAAACCTATTCGTACTATATAACATAGCCGTTATATTTTAAACTAAACTATGTCAGAGTTCTCATTACCAGCACTCGAACAAGACCAGTTCTCAACGTATTACGGGCGAGACCTAGATAGGTCGGACGGAGCATCTGAATCCGTTGTATACCCGGGTGTCCAATTGAAATGTTCCACCAAGTCTCGACAATTGAAGAAACATATTCAACCACGCAATGTGTTTATTACAAAAATAGAACGCGAAGGAGAAGATGAAATTGAATATAGCCATAAATTGTACGGAAACGATAACCAATGGACTGTATTGCCCAAGAGGTTGTACAGTGTATGCTTTCCTAAAATACATTTAGGTTCCATACCAGAGAACAATAGGATTACACTACAGTTAACGGATAACATATATTGTGTTCTACCTTACGTCCCGGATGAATTTTATAAGCAGAAACAGCAAAAAGCTCACAGACCTTCTAAACCCGTTACAAGACGCAATAAACGAGCGAGAGTTTCCAGTGAAGAGTCGGCGTCCGAACAACCATATCAGGGCTGGGGAGTATACGGTATGAGTGTACCAGAACCGAATACTATTAGTAAAGAAAACCTAATGACTGAACTGCGTTCTATCATGGATGAAATCCACAGGTCTTCCGTAGCAGTTAAAAATCCGTTTAGTGGGTGTGACGATTTAAACAAATCTGAAGATGCGAAGGCAGCGTTGACCACGATAGCACAATTTGTATATCATTATGCAAGAGAAGAATTGAGAATGCAACCGGTTCGTCAAGCTCATAGTAACGAACCCCTTTGGGACAACATAAAAGACACTTTACATTAATTATTTTATTCAGCTGACTTTCAAAAACTACAGTATATAAATCATTAGTAGCTACTTATAACTCGATGATGAACAAATTTCTAGCGATATCCCTTATTGTAATGATAGCGTTTGCGGATGCTTCACCTCTTCTCAAATCTTGGCATGCTAAGCAGCAGCGCCGTATGAAGAGTGGTGCCATGCAAAAGGCTTCTTTACAGAATTCTCATCAAGATAAGACGACGACGATTACCCTATCGACGACTACTGGAGGTAGCCGAGGTAGGAAGCTGTCGCTATCCGAACCCATTGAAGTTGTGGTGAATAACTTAGTGGGTGGAGATGGACAGGATAATATAATTTGTAAAGCATTGAATAAAGCATTGAAGGCAGGGTATGCGGCCGACCCGACATTGTTTTATCACGAAGATTTACAAGATTTTGCCCAGTCGTGGAGAGATGTATACAATCAAGACTTTGCTGCTAACTTGTGCGTAGGTAAACTCCATGCTATCGAACTTGCTGGTGAGACTAATTCACGGCCTCAAGTTTGTGTTGGCTTCAATTTGCTTCAGGACGGAGTAGACGACCAAGGAGCTGCTGTCGAAGGAAATTGCCCAACATACACCACCAAGTTCTGTGCTGATTTCAAGACCGATGTCGGTGCCGCTTCCGGTACTGGTACCGCTCTTGCTGACGCACAAGAAGCTATTAGAACTAGTAATGTAAGAGAATCAGCAACGTCATATAACGATGATTATGCCCTTCGTTTGGTAGACAATGGAAACAGTGTTACATCCGTTTCCCGTAAATACCACACTACGGACTTGCCATCGTTGTCTGCTATTTCTGTTGGTGGGTGTCCAGGTTTGGCGCTTACTATCGGATACAATACTGGAGCTGATGATTCTAGCGACCCGGGTAACAAATACGTACCAGCAGCAGGCTTGCCAGGAGATATGTCACAAGTAGAAATTGGTATTACGAATTCCATTTACGAAGAAGACACTACAGCTTACACCAACGTTGGTACAGGCCGTACTACCGCTAACTCCAACTTCGGTGCCCCAAAACGGTACCTAGTTGATGCTAATGGTGACTGTCCAGCGCGTCAAGGTGCTGTAGCAGGTGGTGCTAGTCTTGAGTTGGACTTTGGAGACATTGCCAACAGTTACCAAGGGGGTAACTTCATGGGTAGTCTTAGTTTTGATGAGAATGGTGATAGTTCATATTCTCTGAATACTAACATCTTCTTTGCGATTATGCCCAACACGTGGGGTACAACTTCAGCTTCGAATTTTGTTGATTTTATCAACGCATTAGGAGCAGAATTCAAGGTATCTGCCTCAGTTTCAGGTACGCCTCCCACCAAGGTTACTGTCGAATCAGACTACAGTTTCCGCCTCACCGGCCAGGGCTGGAATGAGCAGATAGCCGGTGCTATTGCTCAATTAGATAACTATGTTGAAGGCGAGGGGTCCGGACCTCTCACAGCAGCAGCTGTCGCAGGTTCAACCGGCGATGATTTCGACTACGAGAAGCAATTGAATGCTGCTGATGCCGATGGAGTTCAAACGAGCAAAGGTTACTGTTTCAAATTGTTGAACGGACCTAATGGTGTAGCCGGTAAAGATGGTGTTACGGCATCATCCGTAGCAGAGAAAACAACAGCAGCTAAAGCAGAAGAAGCAATCGCTGATGTAGATTCATGCCCAGGCACGGCAGCAGTTGGCAACCTCTGCTCCATTTCTGATTTCGCAGCACTTATTACGGGACAAACAGTCAACGGCCAAACTGGTTCTTGTGTACGACGCGTGTACACTGACTTGTGTACTGAGAAAATAGACTCCACTTACGGTGGGGATAATGCACACGACCACCAATTGCCAGGAAGCGATGTTGCGAACAGCAAAGCATCATTCACGAAACCATTGAGAATTAGTTTGCCAGCTGGTGACTATTGTGATGGTTACGATTCCACTTCTATCGGAACTTGTACTTTGCAACGTAAATTGCAAAATGAATTCGTTTTTGAAATGTCATGCGAACAATTGGCAGGACAGATGTCAGCTACGGGCTCACCATCAGATGTTGTGGGTGTACGTAAATTGGCTATCAATTGGGACATTGGCGCACCACACACGGAACAAACATTGGACGAGAAAGACCCAAATATACGTGCTGATTTCCATTGTGCGGAAGGTGATAACACTGGATTGTGTGGAATTAATATTCCAGCAACTCACCCATGTCACGGTATTGTAAAGAAGGTATGTGCCAACCCGTATTACACGGCTGAATCGGCTGACCCAGTATACTCCACATACACGAATGCCGACGGAGGTAGTGTTACTTGTGGTGCTAGCGACGGTTCCCTCTTGACTGCTTGGGAAACCGCTATCGGTAAAACTGGTTCATACAGAGGTGCCTTGTCCATCAACACTGATTTATATGACATCACTTGCCACGACGTAAGAGGAGCAATTGAAGATGATGCTAAACCAAAAATGTTGGCTTTGTGTGACCATATCCAATCCGATTTGGACAAAGCACGTATCGACTACGCAACTTCTTATTTACTTCACGATATCCAAGCGAAGAAGAAAGTACGTCAAACCAACTACAAGAGCCACGTTACCGCATTCCGCAGTTCTATTGACTCTACTTGTGACGCATCTTTCGGTTCAAATGATGTAAACAGTTTGAACACTGCTGCTATTGAAGGCTTGAAGGAAGACCCATCAAAGGCCAGTTCGAAGACATTGGTCAAAGCACTTGAGGCGGCGGCAACAACGCCAGAAGATGTAGCAATTAATGTACAACGTCAGAAAATCGACCAGCGTGTTACTGAGTTGGGTGAATCTCTTAACTTGTTAAAGGAAGCATACGACGCAGCATCTGTTCCAGGTGTAGAAGTAACCGCACACGTTGTTAAGTTCAACGAACTTGCTAAGGTTGTATACAAGACCATTGCAAATGCGTTCGTCGAAGACATTGATACTGACAACAGTGTACCAGAACCATTTAAAACGCGTATTGGTAAAGAATCCGCATGCCCACATTTGGGTGCGGAACTTCTTAAGCACGTCAACAGTTATGATTTAGATGGTGTATTGACTAATAGCCCTGACTTGAGACGTGGTTCGGCAGCTACCATTGATGGTGCTGGCACTGCGGATGGTTTGGCTATTGTATTGAACGACGGTAGTAACAAGAGAATTACCAACTTGGTATCTATCTTGGAATACTTGGTAGTAACTTCAACCTATGCGTCTGAAACGCAAACGACGGACCAACGCGTAGACCACTTGAAGGAAGGTTTGGAAACATTGGTAGCAGAAACAGTTGAATACTGTATCTGGGAATCTGAAGATAGGTTTGACCGTTGTGAGACGTGCGCAGCCCGTAAACAACTCTTCAACGATAAAGACATCTACCAACGTGTATACACTAGGTTGAATACATTGGGTACATACAAGACTCAGCGTGCTACGCTGATTGCTGCTTCTTGTGAATCACCAATCGCGGCAACGGCCACGACCGCGGCCGGCGGTGGATTAGGTAATGCCAATCGTGTAGCAGCATGTTCTATCCCAGAACAATCTGTTCTTAGCTCATTGGCTGGTATTGATGGTACTGCTGGTTACATTAAGGGTTACCCAGGAAGTGGTTATGATGATGATGATGATACCAACGGTGTACAAACCGACCAACCGCATCATCGTTACCAAACCCAGGAGTCTAGCATCAACGGTGTGACTTACGATAAGACCGCATTCCAAAATGATTTGGCCGAATGTGAGACTGCTATCGCTGTTCCAGATACACGTGGATGCCCATCCACAACGCTTAACAGTGATGGTGAAGCGTCAGGTGTAAATGATGAATTGAAACTATCAAGTCAACAAGAACTTAACTTGAACACAGCTGCGAAAGGTGTAGTAGCAGGTGAAGCGTTGAGCACGTTCGAATCTCGCAGAACCCATTGTCTTGATGCTTTGGACGTTGTTATTGAGGACACTGGTGCCGCTTACGATTGTGATGATGATGCTGATAGCGTCACGGGCTGTGTTGACGGTTCTATCACCCACTTCGTAAAACAATGTTTAAAGCAAGACAATTCCGCTTACAGTGCTCATACTTCCCCACACGTTGGTGCGTATGACATCACTGCTAATTTGGATGGTCCTGGTATTTACCAAGCAATCAAAGCATACACTGATGCTGAAGACGCATACGATGCTGCTGTCTCCGCACGTACCACACGTGAAGGACAATTGAACATTGACCCATCTGAACTTAAGAATTTGAACGATGATGTTCATGCTGCTGAGACCTACAGAGATGTTATCTTGGCTCACATTGGCGATTTAGCGAAAGAATTAAAGGCATTCAAGAACAGACACGCAACGGTTATGACCAAGTGCCAAGATTTGGTAGAGGCAAAGGTCCGTGCTAAAGTTGAACACGCTCTTGAATTAAGAAAATACGATTTCGAAGTCGCTGATTTGGACGCCAAGAAACAAGCAGTTAACGCAAAGACTTACGGTGGTGCTAAGACCGCATTGGATGAATACTGTGCGGAAGTTGCCGCAGTTAAAGATGCTGTAACCATTGCTAGCTTAGCAGACGTGAACAAGGTAGTACGTGCTGGTACGAGATGTACTTATGGAGCTAATGGACAACCAAACACCAACGCCGTGGACAGTAACTGTTGTAAAGCATTGGCAGCCGGTGATACACTTAACGGTTTAGCAGACCAGCATGCCCGTTCGGCTGACTGTATTGCTGCTGACCTAGCTATAGTAGCATCTAAATTGTGCGTTCTTGGAGGTGACGGTACATACGACGGATATGCTACCAAGAAGCTATGTTTGGACGCTATTAATCCAGGCTCAGGTGCTGGCGGTGAATGTATTAAAACCTTTGCTGATGGTGAAGTATGTACTTTGGATGACGAATGTACCAGTGGCAAGTGCCGTGATACGGTATACAATGTAGGTGTGGAGGTTGTTCCAGCAACCAACCCTGCAACTTTCACTTATGACGACTCTGTTGTTAAGGAATGTGCTGCTGAAGCATACGTTTTGAGTGGTGGTGCTTGTACCGCAAACTCTGACTGTAGACCATTTAGCTCTGTCCGTACCGCAAACCCTCCATCCGGAGCAACGCAACACGGTAACAGTGGAAGATGGACACAAGTATGTAACTCTGTTGGTATATGTTCCGACTACGATTTGGGTGGCGAAGACGATGAATGCGCAACCGCAGTATCAGGTGACGGGCATGTTGGCTCTACCTGTGCTACTGGCTTGGTATGTGACTCTTGGTTTGGTGCTGATGGCGCTGATGGTGGAGGTGATGATAGTATCCGCAGAACCAATGGTTATGAAACTACCTCAGCTCATGTAGGTACCAACGGAAAAGACGTATGTATCGAAAACCCAACCTGCTCAGATGGTTTACAAAACTCAGATGAGACCGGTGTTGATTGTGGTGGTAGCTGTACACATACAGCAGTGTGTGTAGGAGAAGCTGCTCCAGGAGGTAGTGGACAAAGTGGTTTGGCTGGTTTAAACGCTGTATGTACTTTCCATAGTGATTGTGCTAACGGCGCAGCATGTGAACAACAATACCATTTCGTATTGGCTGACGGTACTACCGCCTGTAATGCTGGTGAAGCCGGATGTTCTGAAGCAGCAATTTCTGGCAGTAAGAAATGTGGTGCACCAGTGTGCTCCAACACTGCCGCTCCTTCACCAAACAGTTTGTATGGTACCACTGTACAATGTGCTGGTACAACAGCAGGTACTGACGCTTCTTTATCAACACAACAATTGCATCAGTTCACTGTGAACGGTATTACATTCACTTATTATGTACACACCGCGTCGCACCCAACCTTACCCACTATTGGTAGTGGAAGACGTTTGTTATCTTTCCGCAATGGTTTGAATAGTATCAACACCCATGGATTTAACTTTATCCATCCGGTACTTGAACACGCAACGCAACAACCACACCGTTTACAGAGTGTAAAACAACGCCATGTAGAGAAATTGGCAAGACGTTATCAACAACGTTTGGCACACGGTGAAGGTAGTATTGACCATACTGTCGTTGCTGATTCTGTTAACCATTGGGCCGAAATTGACTCCCATGCTGACGCAGATGACAATTCCTACTCATCTGATTTGTCTGTATGTCGCGTACCACGTGGTACCGAATCAGGTTCAGACCAAAATGAATTGGCAGATATCATTGAATGTATTGGCAATGTTGACTGTGGTAGCTCATTGACCTGTGTCGGTGCTGTTTTCACCACTTTAGGTGCATTGGTTTCTAAAGGTGCATGTTCTGCTGTTAGCCCAGGTAACTCTGCTTACAGCCAAACTGACCTTCCAGAAGTTGATACACTAGGTGTATGTAAAGATGACAGCACTGATGGAAACCCAGCAGACTTTGCTAACGACCTAGCTTATTCTGATGCAATCGCACAGAAATATGGTTACAAAGTATCCAACAACTTACATTTGAACAGTATGCATCATCAATCACGTGTACGTGGACGTCAATTGAGACAATACCGTCAATACCAGAAGAGGTTGCAACACGAAGGTGCCACCGGCCACGCGGCTAGCCACCACACAGCAGCAGCTAACCCAGCACCAACTTACGGTTATGCAACTAGCTATCCTCAAGTCGGTGTTACGGACCCAAGTGCTTCATTGTTCCCAGGTCAATCTGATTCGGAACGTGACTGTTTACATGATGGTAAAAAATGGTGTAAATTTACCAAAGCGGGTACATCCACTGGACGTGGTAGTTATGCCTATGGTAATGTTCCAGGATTCTGTACTGATGACTGTTCCGACTGTAAAATTGGAGACATCACATGTGCTAGAACCACGGATTGTGAAATGACTGGTGCTCAAGTTTACGTAGCATCTACACAGGCTGACCCTAACTGTGTACCAAAATTCGACAATGTTTACGATTCATTAGCAGAATGTCAAAACGCGGGAGAGTCAGCATGTATCCAAACACACACATGTGTTATGACAGCTGAACAACAAGCAACTATTGGTACTCCAGTAGACGCATCTAAATGTACTGCTGTATTGGATGCTGATGGAAACATTATCAAGTACACTATCAAGGTTGGAGAAGGACCAGGAGGAGGCAACGACCGCCTAGTAGACGCAAATTGTGATTTGTCCACTGGTCAAGACTTGAGTGATGATACCAACGGTGACGGTATCTGTAACGTACCACCTGGACAGCAAACTTGCCAAGAAGCGGGTAACTGTGACATTGGTGTTGCTTGTGCAAACGGTGATGAATGCTCATCCACCTTCTGTGCTTCGAATGTATGTGCTCAATTGCCAGGTGACTACTGTGCGTACACCAACGATGACACAACATTGGCAGCGCTTAACGACGGTAATGGAGTAGGTATTGACTCAATGACTGTTGCTCAAATCAAAGCTCAATTTATTAGCGGTACTACAGAAGCTAATGTTGCGATTGATACAGGCGCTGAGAATACCATGATTGGTGAAGAAAAGGTATGCGAATGTGCTGGTCTTATCGCAGCAGCTAAAACACAAGGTGACGACCAAGACATCATTGATGAAATGGAAAGCAGGATTCAAGAATTGAAGGACTTATTGGACGATGGGCATTACGCTGATATCTGTACCGCTGGCGAGAAAGGTTTCTGTGACGGTCTCAGCGCCCTTGCGGGTAGTGCTATTCCATATTCACAATGTAAATCAAAAGGACAAGTGTTCGCAAATGAATGTATTGCTTGCTTAACCGATTACGACAGTACCGCGTGTACAGCAGCTGTAACGGTTAATGCGCATGCTATTGCTGCTGAAGCAACATGTAAAGATGCTCTCGCACAGTTGGGTGTTACTGACAAGGCAGGAGCTTTGGCATTGGCTGTCTCGTCTACTTTCCTTAGTGCTGGTAGCCATCCAATTGGAACCAATGGTTGTGAAGTATATGAAATTGACGAGAGTTTGGAAGGTGCTGCTATCAAGCAAATCCACCAAGCTAAAGAACGTTTACGATTGTATTTGACCAACACTGCTTCCGGTGCACAAGAAATTGCTAACTTGGAATCAACTGAGGCAACTAAATTGTCAGAACGTGATGCGGCTCGTACAGCAGCCCTTGAATATGCTTCGGCAGCATTCTTGGACTACTACAAGAACACGAATATCAACCCACGTTCCAATGCTTACACGGCATACGTGACCGTTGTACAAGCTGGAAACATTGATAACGATGTAACAGGACAAGATGATGAATACATTGACGAACTACACAAAATCTTTGCTGCTTGTCAAGAAGCAGTAGAACAGAAACAAGCTATGGGAGTTGCCAACGCGGCAGCTAACGCAGCAAAAATTGCCGCAGCAGCTAGCGCTGTTACTGACGGCCATGGAGCAGCACTCGATGTAGCAAATTGTAAGGCATTGAGTACAGCCGAATACAACGCAAAGACTGCTTTGGACTTGAAGAGAAAAGCAATTGTTGATTTGGAAGCTGAATTACGAGGAGAAGGTTATTTGCCAGTAGCAGATATCGTAAAGGAACACAAACATTACTCATGTTGTACTAATGCTTTGTCCAACTTATTGGACTTGGAAAGATGTGCAACCAACGCGGATTGTGAGCCATACGGTTCACCTAGTGACGGCCACTGTGTGGCAGGGTTCTGTGTGTTGAACCCATGCGTATGTGATTCAGACCCATACGTAGCAGGTGATGGTAATGGCGATGGTAACTTTGATGATGGATTCCCAATCGCAGATGATGATTGTGGTGTATCCGAATTTACCCCATTCTGTGGTAATGGTGTGTGTGATATTTCCGTCCATGGAACTAGCACAACCGCATCTCAAGAAACGTTTGCTAGTTGCCCAGGTGACTGTAAATGTGGTGATGGTGTGTGTGACCACACCTACGAAGGTCAATACACCGGCGGTGAGAGTTGTCACAACTGCCAAGGCGATTGTCCTAACACCAATGCTGGAACTGCTGATAGTTCATGCCCAACGGACCCTCATAAAGATGGTCAGTGTGCATGTTATCCATCCAGCGAAAGCGCTTTGAACTGTGAGAGCGAAATCAACGCACCACTAGACTGTACTTGTGAAGTATTGTGCTCAGGTTACAGCACTGGTACTGGACATTCTCTATACGTCCAACCAGCACCATTGTCCGGAGCAAAATTTGAATTCCAATGCCCAAGATATGGCGATAGTGGCCAAGATGATTGTTCAGTATTGGGCGAAGATGCTTTGGACACAGCTTCTGGGAACAACAGAGGTTCATTCTGTTCCCAAGCAAATACTTTTTACACACAAGAAGATGGCAGTGCGTTGGTTGACGTAGGCTTGAGCGGCGATGCCGCACACGATGTGTGTAAAGCAGTAGCGCTTAACTTTATTGCGGCATGTAGTAAAGCTCCAGTTACTACGGACGGTGTGACCACAATGGAATTCCCAGACGGTCAAACTGCTGTAGCAGGTCTTAAAGCTAAAGCAGCAAACACTGGTTTGTTGAGTAATTGTGCTTCAATCAAGCAAATCACAGGTATTGACACTCAATCCTTGATTGATAGTTTGAAACGATGGACCAACCCACCAGTAGCGTGTGACGATGACAATGTAGATGTCACATTAAGAACGAAGATTGATTCTGAATGTATTGACTGGAGTATGACACCAGGTTGCCCAGCTTCCTGCTCGTGCCCAGCAGCAGTACAACCAGTTATCGATACCACCAACGAAGTAACGAAAGGTACAGAAACCACTGCTGAAGTAGCAGAGAATCTATGCAATGACGTATGTAGGTGCCCAGCTGTGGGTACAGTGGGTGATACGGATTACGTAGCATCATACATTGTATCTGCTGGTGTGTACGACGCCACATCTGGTAAGGTATCTACAACTAGTGCAAGTGGTTGTTTGACCACTGATAGCAATCCAGACCAAGACTGTACTGGTATCCAAAGCACTGACTACACCTCCACCAACCTTTATGAAGCAGCTGTAGGACAGTGTGTGATTGCTAATCTCGCACGCGTTCATAATTTTGATTGTGAGACGAACGGAGGTACACAAGAAGTACAAACTGGATGTGTTCCAGTTACCTATGCTCATCAAGAGATTGCACACGACGGCGGCTCTGATGAATGTTATGGTCTTAATGGTTACGATGCCAGTGATACCTCAGCTACAGCTGAAGGTTGCCGTGACGCATCGGGTGCACTTACAGGCCTATCATGTTACTACGGTGACGGTACCGACTGTAAACGTGGAGACGCCATCGCAAAGGATGGTCTAGTTGTAGCAGCAGTTGTAACTAAAGCTGGCGAAGGTCATGGTACAGGCGCTGGTACGTACACTGGTGGTAACAGACAGTGTGATGAAGGTGAAACAGTTGCAAATTGTGCTGTGGATTGTAGCTGTGGTGACGGTGTATGTGGTTCATACACTGACCACACCGGTGCTACAGTAGATGAAACTAGTGCCAGTTGCCCAGAAGACTGTTCATTCCATTGTTACAATGGAGTAGGTGGAGGATGTTATGAATTCCAACGCAGGAATTACCCAGTAGGAAACTGGGACAGTAATAAGGATGCATCATTCCTTGACACAGCTGCTGGCTTCGAAGCTTATTGCTCAAGCTGGGCAGTGAATACCGCACACCTAGCAGTATCAGGAAACACTTATGCTGAAATCGGTGGTGCTGGCGATTGCCCTGCCGCAGGACGTAGACGTTTATTGAGCGTTTCTAATCTTAAGGAATGGGCAGAAAAGAACTTGAAATCAGTTCAAGAAACTGTTACAAGTAAAGTATCTGGTATGTTCAGACGTAAATTGTTGAGCATCAAACCATCTGACAGAGCAGGAGATGTTCCATGGTTAGAAGCAGGCGATAACTCATTCGACTCTGATTATGCTGAATGTTTAGGTTCTCAATCCTCAACGTTGGCTAATGCAATTAGCAAATCAGTACAGAGAAGTTTGGGTTCCAGTGGTTTCAACACTGGAAACATTGTATTGGGCTCTGATAGTTCAATTGACTCCGCTATCTCTGTTGGTTTCTTAGTATCCGCAGCGGCAGGAGAAAATGGTATTGATTTGTTGGCCAAACAAGGTCTTAAAGCAGTCCAAGCAGAATTGGACAAGAAACACTCTGAAGAAGGTTCATGTTCCGCAACGCAAATCGCAGTGGTTCATAAATTCTCTCAATCATGGGTACCAACCAAGAAATGTTTCCCATTGAAATTCGTTACATCCATCAAGGACGATGGTGCATCGGTAGAATTGGGATACGGTGATGTATCTGTATTGTGCTCTGGTATTGCTCAATTGAGTTTGTCAGAACACAACAACCCAACACCATCTGATGTAACGGGTTCATTCGATGCTTACAAGAAAGGACGCGTACAAGACTCGTTCTTGTCTTTGACTAGAGAATTCTCATACTTGGGTTACGATAAGGCTAACATCATTGATGAATGTACGTCCGAAGCTGCTAACTTGTGCTCTGCTGATGCCGCTGGCTCCAGAACAAGCTCAAGTACAGGTTTGGTTAACTCGTGTGTTGCATCTGATAGCACTGTACGTGAAAACATTAACGATGCTTCGTCAGCTTTATTGACCTTCCCAGGTAAGGTAGCATGTGTTCGCGAATTCAAGAACAATCTTGCTGATATCGCCAGACACATTGACTCCACTTTCCAAGGGACTCATTTACCATACGTTGGAAGTACACAGGAAATCGACGATTACACGATGACCCATACTTACGCTACCACCTATGTTACGGGAACTAACTCATACGACAGTGAAGAGCATTCCGCATTCGCGCATGCTCATTTGGACAACTTTGCTCCAGAAACACGTGACCATAAGACTAAGTTCGAAAACCAAAGAGCATTGGTCGGTGACAAAGAAGATGAAACTGTAGCCACAGACGGTACAACAGGAAAAGTGTCTGGTACTATCCAAGCTTGCTGGGAATCGTACGAGAACTCTGTAGGTTATGCTAATGAAAATGATTGGATTACAGCATCTGGTGCTTTGTCCCAAGCTATTGTAGCGGTAGAGAAAGAATCTGTTGCAATCATATCTGCTCATGCAAATGCTAAAGCAGAATGTAAACAGAAATGTGAAATTGAAACCGAACGAGACGATTGGGCTCATTTAGTCAGTTCATGCCAAGGTCCATCCATCTGTGAATGTACACGTGCTACTGAAGCTACGACTCCTGAAGATTTGGCCAAACCAGACTTGGTACACTGTGGTTGTACTATGGGTACCCAACTTGAAAATTATTTGGGCGATGGCTCAGAAGATTGTCAACGTGAACCTGATGATTTTATCACAGGAACCGATGGAAGTCAATACGGTAGTACAGCATCCAAAACAAACCACAGAAGTGGTACATATGCTTTGGTATACGCTGGCCAACAGCCAACGGCTGCTGTTCAAAACGCATTGAATGCTATTATCACTAAATCGCAGACCGACATTAACACGTACGTTAACGGTTTGGTTACCAACCTAGAGAAGAACTTGGGAAGTGGTGGTCTATTGGCTCAACAAGGAGCAGGTACATTGTTACAAGTATGTCGCAGAATGCACAATGCTGAAGTGGCAGAAGAACGTCAAGCGTTGGACTTGTCTAATGTTGACGCTATGGATAATTTCTACGCAAATTATTTCGAGACAGAACAAACTGGTTCGCTATCGGATGCATCGGCCTCCAGACGTTTGGCTTCCGAACCATGTGAGCTTTGTGATTAAATTAAAAAAATTAGAATTAAATAAAATTAAATGTCTTATTACATTAAATAGCTGAGTTATCATTATGACTTATATGAAACTGATTCGCACTCATTATCCCCGGTACATCATCATCATCACTGTGTATATTAACATCTATCTCATCATCACTCTCTCCTGTAATACTAAAGGCGTTACTAGCCTCCTCCATCTCTACTAACCCCTGCCCAATGCTTGGGTCGTCGTCGTTGCGTGGTATTGTATCGTAATTTTGCATGGGGTCTTTGATACAACAAAAACAACATATTTTCTGTACGTTGCGCTTACGGTCAGCATTCTTGTAGAGGGAATATACGCAACAAGATATAAATGATATCACCGTTAGGATTGTTCCGAATGCATAAAACATTACAGCGGATTGTTTCCAATCGTCGTCACTCATTTTAAAAATGAGTATATAGCTATGTATACTCCAATTTAAATGCCACTCCGTCCACGATGGATTCCGACGTTACTCACATTCTTCTGTCTCACATTTGTAAATCAGTGGGTCTCTAATATCATATCCTTTCGCCAGGCACAATACGCACTTAAAGTATTCAAGGCCACGAATCAGACCATCCAACCACTGGATGATATATTGTATACTGGGTGGGTACCAGTATACGACGTACCATACGTAGACCAGTTGGGATTATTAACTTCCGTAGACGCACTAACAGCCGCCTATTCACTTCTCATAGTAGTATTCTGGGGATGTAGAGGTCAGAAACTATTGCCCATGGCTGAAGTGTTGACCGCCGAAATATTCTTGTTGCCAATGTTTGCTTTATGCCAATGGTTCACAGTCGTTCCAGACGCTCTGCCAGACTGTCTAACCGTGAATGAGATACCACTAGACGATGATATGAATTGGGTCTGGAGTAGATTCGGGCGAGCTTGTGGTGATATGTTGTGGTCATCCGACATTGCGCAGTTGATTATCTTTACAAAGCTTTGGGAACAGACCTTTAAACGCGGATGTTGCCGATGTGGAAAGATTACAGTTAAGTTTCTTATCCGCGTTACGGGTGTAGTGTTCATTGCGCTGGTTTCAGCTATCGCTCTCGCAGCTAGATACCAGTATTCAACGGATTTATTGGTGACAGTATTCGTGACAACTATGGTCACAACGCATGGTTGGACTCCACGTATAGCTAGAGTATTATTCATAAAGACGGTGAGTGAACAAGCGGACGAGGATGAAGGTGTGGCTTTGGTGAAAACGAGTGAGGATAATACAGTATAAACTATATATTTTACTTTTAAAATGGAAAACTTATTATTAGATTTAAAGAACATATCTTACAACGCTGACGATATACAACGACGTAGGGATGAACAAACCAAAGAATGGTTGAACTCAAGAAGACCAGAAGTGTCACAAGGAAATGCCAAACGTAGGAGAACTATTCATTGTGCTCGTGAATTTGGGGACCAAGACGCGACATCGAATGACGCGCATTCAGTGCAAGCGGTAGTTGCCAATACGCTTGAGCCGCCGAAATCCTCTGCGATTGTACGCTCTGATACGCAATCCAACACATAGTGACGCCCATAAAAAGTATAATATAAGGTAACTTACCCGATATTTCTCCCCAAAATACATCACATCTACCGTGTCCACAAATATACATATCTTCTAAGAAATCATACCACGCTGTTATCCATGGAGACATGGTTAGTATGCGTCTAGATTCTTCACACCTTGTAAATGACCCTAATGTCTTTACCAGTTCCTGATTGACACATACATCCGACTTGAGATATATCTGAGCCGCTGTGTGTTCCTCTGCTCGTCGTACATAATAAAAATGCATGTTTCGAAATTGAATCAAAATCCAAGCTACTACAGCCAGACATGCCAATATCATCGATACCTTTTTGAACATTTATGTGGAATTTACATGCCCCTTATACTCATTTCGCACGCTGTAAAACATAAGTCCTACATACACGCTTAGTCGGGAATACATTAACTACAACCATGCTAAATGCTTCTTCATCACGGGTCAATACTACTCTTTCACCTATCTGAGGTAAATTGGATTCATTCTCCCGCATGAACGTAACGTACGCTACGACCCAGTTTTGAGACCACTGGTCTGAATCGAACAAGGCCCAATTCTTGTATTTGTCTGGCTTGTTATGCCAGTCTTTATCAAACAGCCACTTATTGGTACCGTCGAAATAGGCCAGTTCAGACTTATTAATTTCATGCTTTTTTGGAGGAGGGAGGAAATTAGATTTGGTTGCTCTGTATTGTGACATATAAAACGGTATACTTGTTCTTATATATGGTGGATTCTAGAGGTGGAACGGCCGAAGAAGTAAGAAAGCAAATTGCTCTAACCGATGAACAACGTGAGTCTGTACGTAGAATGCTCGCCAAGTTTGGTGGGCAAATTGACGACGATAAAGATAGCGCTGTCAAGAAAGCAGTTGGTAAAGAAGAGGAGGAAATCGACGAGGTACAAGCCAAAGCACAGGATGACCTGTTTCTAGGTACTGTACCTGGCACAACAATAGAATGGCATGACTTAACACCCGGCTGTAAAAAGTACCCATTCGTGCGGGAAGTGTGTGCCCAGTTCGAAGGCTGGGTGCGTACCAAGTCGGAGATATCTCCATCTCAATTCAAAAAGATGTGTTTAATGTGTGGTATTGAACCAAACAATAGCTCCGCAACGCTTATCGCTTGTAGTGTAGAGCAGGCAGACCCTATAGTAATGTTACACATGCAAGTGGCCACACAAGACAATGGTAATATCATAGTAGAGAGGCTTCGATTTATCACATAAGACAATATATAAGAGGCGGACAACCAGTGTAATGTGGAATACCTTTAGAGATTGTTTGGATACTATATTATCAAATCTAGATGATTTTGCTGTGATTATATTTATTCTCATAGTGGGAAATAAAATAGCAGAATTGTTATATAAGTTTATCGCGGTATTTTTAGAACGCTCTCTTTTCACGGCACAGGCGTTGAAGTTGTCTTTACAAGCCTTTATCGGTGTCATATCGTTCGTACACCTTGTCGGTGAAGATATCATCAAACATGCATCAGCTGGTATAGCAATAGGAGTGGGCTATGCGTTTCAACCGTATATTATATCCATGTTTAATGGACTTATGTTGCATAACGACAACTTAATCAACAGTAAAAAATATTTAGATGTACCTTCGCAAGGAATCAAAGGTGCCGCCGTTTCATCCATAGGACTTTTCAACACTGTATTGATTAATCAAGACGGTGATAAGATAGTCGTTTCAAACTCTTCACTTACCGAATCTGCGGTAACTATACATTGTTCCCAACCAGACGCAACGCGGTATGAAAACACGCACTTGGAGAAGTGTATTCGAAGTAAAGGTTGGCATGGACCTAAGAATCCTCCACCAGCTGCGACAGAGAACCAGATAGAAGGAGCCATGGAGTATATGCATCGCCAGGTACATCACAATCCAGCGTTCTCTGTCCGCAACTGAGCAATGCTTTCCATCACGCGTGCCATTGAATCGTTAAAGGCGTTTATGTCGAGATTTTCATTGATATAAACAGCCAACCCCAGCCACCCGGTGACGATGAGAGCGATGGACACTTTGATAGTCCAGAGGAATATCTCACGTGTGTACTTGGAGAGAATGTGTGTAATTGTTAAAATAATAATAAAAATAGCTATCCATCCGGCGTAATAAGATATCATTTATTTTAAGACTCAAACTTGGTTATACTCTCTTCGCTTGTCTTTGTCCTCCATGAAGGATTCACTAATAAATCCACCTATTAACAGGAGATACAGCAACCCTGTGATGATGAGAGATACCAAATAAACATATGGTAACGTATCACCCGTACTGTCCGATTTGTACCAAGATATGAATATAACAAATATTGGTAGGACAAACCATAGTCCGATAGGTTTCCACCACCCCGTTTCCTTCATCTTGAGAGCGTAAGCCAAGGCTAAAAAACCAGTTAACAATATAATGACCACCGAAGCATCGTCGTATTTTGCTGCTGCTGGGGCATAACCCGCCCAGAAAGTGAATAAGCCTATGGCCGTAATTTTGGTCGATATGATGACCGTTTCGTCGTCCACTTCTCTAAAGGCATTAAGTATCGATTGTTTAGGACCTATAATACCGCCTAAATTTGTTACAAGTATTATCCATGACAATAGGCCAGCCACGAAACACATAGCGAACCAGAAAAAAGGCGAATGATATATATCATCCCCATCTTCGTATTTCCAAAACTGTGTTACTGCTAAAACAATAAACAACAACATGCCTTCAAAGCCTTGACATATCATGAGAATGTTTCTAGACCCTAAATGACGATTTTCAGCCGGTACTGCCAGGTATTTCTCTATACCTCCAGCCAGAAACAAGAAGAAGAATAAAGCAGTGATAATGGAAACTATTTGGCGTAATGTTCTAATATGGTCTGAAAAGTCCTTACTAACACCGCTATCGCGTATATCTTCCGCCACTTTCCATATTTCTATTATTAAGAATAGTACAGGGATAATGGCGAAGAGTGCACTGTATTTCCTGTCACTTAACTTAAAGACATCCGCGTAGAAGCAATGTGTACTCATTATATTAAATATTGACATAGGTTTATAGATACATATTTTTAATATGAGCCGGAATTGGGTCCGTGCTCTGGTTGTGATTTACCATCGCCTTGTAAGCAGTTTTTAAATCCTCAACCAGTAGTTTTCTCTCGTGCGGGAATGGGAAGTGTCTCGATATAGCAGATTGCTTCGCGTGTTGGATAAAACTCTCTGTTGAACCCCCACCCCATTCGAATATTGAGGAATTCTTCTGGAAGAAAGCAACAGCTTCGATTCGTTCCGATTTTGGAACTTTCCACTTGCTTTCCTTCAATTGTTTCTGGAATATGAGAAAGAGATGCACTGGGTCTGGTTTCTTCAGCTTGTAAATATAACCAAAACGTCTTCTCAAACCCTTGTTCGCACCGAATATACGTTGCATATCGCCTTCATACCCAGCAAATATAAATGTAACGTTCTTCTCTGGCGATGTCATCGCTTCCGTGATTTCGGTCAAGACTTCATGTCCATACGTATCATCACCATCTTTCGCAGCAATTAGCGAATAAGCCTCGTCAATGAATATCACACCACCTCTCGCTTTTTGAATCAGTTTACGAGCTTTAGCAACGCTATGGCCCTGATACTTGCCAACCCAATCACCACGTGTAGTATTGAAGAACCGCTTCTTGTCTATGATACCCAACGCATCCCATATGCTTACCAGTATCTTAGCCAGTGTAGTCTTCCCAGTCCCGGGTCTACCTAACAACATGGTGTGTTGCATGATACCCTTCATGTATTCAGGCTTCTTGTAACGCAGTTGCATTTGTTCATCTTCGTATTCATCCTCCTCTTCTTCAGAGTCCGATTCCTCATACCCATGCTGTGACATAGCAAGAGCAAGCATGGCTCCGAAAGATGCCGCCTTTAATGCTTCGGGCATATCATCTGGAAAGGCACTCTCCGGGTCAAAGTCCTCGTCAGACATCTCATCTGTATCCAAACGAGGACGGCGTTGTTGGCGTAACGTATTGCGCCCAACCAATAACTTGGATGGTTTGCGACGTTTGCGACTGCTTCTGCGTTTAGGTTGAGAAGCAGTTTGGTGTGAAATCACATATTGAGCAGACTTTGCGACTGTCTCTTTGATATCCACCGCACCCACGAATCTTCTTAATTCTTCGAGTGACTTGGTTAGCTTGGGGTAATCCCTACGCCTATCCTCCGCAAACTCTTCGAGCTTGGTCAGGTTGGGTGTAGGGTCTTTGGGTTCTTTATTACGTTTTCTTTTTTTGGAATTCACTTTAGCGCGTAACAGTTTGCTGAGCATGTGATGAATCTGATAACTTAAATATAAAATTATTACAATATACGAATATTCTTAGAATATACTAAAAGTCCTCTCCAATATCAAATGCATTCTCCTCCTGATTATTACCCACCGTTGCCAACGAATATTCTGCCACTCTCTTCTCGAAAAAGTTAGATTTAGAATCGATGGAAATCATATCCATCCAAGGGTAAGGATTCTTGGCACCATACAACTGAGGCGCGTTGATTCTGTTTAACAAATGGTCTCCTACATACTTCACGTATTCCTTCATGGTTTCGCCGTTTATACCGCTCAATCTATTCGGTAAAGCCTCATCTATGAATGCCATTTCCAACTTTATTGCCTCGTCCATAACCGCGTGTATTTTTAACGGATTTGGTTTATCTTCCAACATATTAAACATCTCCACACCGAACGAAGCATGTAGACCCTCATCCCTAGCGATTAGCTCGTTCGAATAGGTCAAACCATGGCATAGATTCTTCGTTCGTAACCAATAGATAGAACAGAACGAGGCACTGAATAGAACACCTTCGAATATTGTAAACGCTAGCAGTCTAACCCCAAATGGCTGCGATTCATCCATATATTTACGAGCCCAATCGGCCTTACCTTTGATGGAAGCGATGTTGTCAATTGCTCCCTTGAGCTCGTTGAATCGGCCACCGCCAAATTTCTCTAACATGGTGGAATACGTCTCACTGTGTATGCTCTCAACGAATGCCTGTAAGGAATAGAACATTTTACACTCCGCAACCTGTACTTGAGACATAAAGTTGTCCAAGCAATTGTCTATGATGAGAATATCCGAACCCGCGAAGAAGGCAATGATGATGAGCATAAAGTCTTTGGTTTCTTTATCCATTTTTTTCCAATCCGTATCATCTTGACTAAAATCAATCTCTTCCGTTGTCCAGAGCACTTGCTGCTGCTGTTTGAATAAATCCCACAAGTTTTCATGTTGTATTGGATGCAATACAAATCTCTTATGCTTCGAATCGGTAAAGTCCATTATATATGTACGGGTCCTATCCTTATATATGTCGTATGAACGCCGAAGATTCAAAGGCCCTTGTCAGCTTTGTAAAGGCAAGGCGTACCGTAAGGGTCTATGTTTAAAGCATTACAAGGCACAGGCTAAACAATCCTTGCACTGTACAGTAGTGAAATGTCATAGACCAATATTCTCTCATACATTGTGTCGAACACATTTTAAATCCTTTAATAGCTGGTGTAGAATAGAAGATTGTAGTAGACACACCGTTTGTAACGGAATGTGTAATTATCATTATAGAAGGCAAAAACTGCCAAGATTAGTATGTATTAAATGTACAAAAACTCAATTTATGAACGAACTATGCTTCAAACACTATATGGAAGAACGACCACAACTTAGAAAATGTACCAATCCTATGTGCTCCAACATGCGTGTAGCACGTGGCATGTGTAGAAAGCATTATCAATCATGGAGAAGACTTCAGAGCTCTCCACCGTCGCCGTCCGAAGCAAACGCATAAAGCATTTTACCTTTAAGCAGACCGAATACAGCAGATACCAGCAACGTGGACCCTATTGCCAATGTCCACACTCCCTCTATCCAATCGTCTCGATTACATTGTTCAATAGCTATTGTCATTATAATTAAAATAATTAAACGTTTATACTCTTAATCTCATGTACACACAACCCACTTCCCACTCGTCAAGTACATTGGCTAGAGTGTTCTCGTCGCACTGGTCTACGAGGTCGTAGTCTTTATGGTCCCATACAAGCTGATAAACCACACTACTGCGGATAAATTGAAAAAAAGCTTTGCGCGTTGGCGTGGTTTTGAGAGAGAAACACCACCACCTTAAATTATCATAACGGACGTCCCAGACATCCCAATTAACATTTTTATGAAAAGTTTTCATTTCTTCTATTGATTCAAATTTCCTATCTGATGGAACAATTGTAAATTTACTAGTTGACATATATTCTTATCTTATCAAACATGCATCTTATATACCATTCCCAACGTTTTTTACCTGGGTAAACTGAAAAAGACATACGAATTTTACAGCGTTTACCACGGTTCAGGTCCATAGCCTGACGTGCATGGAAAGACTTCTTTATGGTATGACCCTTTGCGTCTATGTATTCTGTTGGTATGTGTACTTCATTCCCAGTCCATTGTAAGTTGCAAGTGGTCTCACTGCTTCCATACATTGTCCTGCGCTTCTTCTGCGGTCTGTAAGAAGCAGTTTGCTTCATACGCTGAGCATACACCTTTAGTTTGGTCATCGCTCTTAATGGTGTAGGTGGTGTATGGTCCCATTCTCTATAAGGACATCCTACTACCATTACTTCTGTACAGCGTGGTATAGCATCCTTTACCAACCATGTCATAGACTGTACCATACGAACCAACTTATCATAGTTGGGTGAACTTGGTACGTATGTACGACTAATGGGTCCGTAGCTGTTCGTACCGCATGGAAGGTTTGCTATCCAATGCTGTTGTGTACGCTCGAATTGGTGGGTATAGAAAAAGGGAGACCAGACCTTTAATTGTTCATTTAACAAAATGTTCATGATATAACATTTGTCACCATACATCTTGGTCGATATCCATCTGAGGTCTATGGGATTTCCAACAAGCCGTGAATAAATATTCCTTAGCTGTACAATGGGTTCAGTGAAACCATACGTACCATCATCGAACCGTTTACAGCCATTTGCTTCGAATAATTCCTCGTATTGGTACAACATTGTAGCATTTTCTTTTTTAATAGCATCATTTAATTGGTCGAATGGTCCTACGAATACCCACTTCATTAACATGTGACAAGTTGAACCATACGCTATCATATCGCGCCAGGGTAAAAACCTTATCAAATGCCAGAGCAAATCTTCGGGGAGAGCCATTGTTATCATTTATCATTGTCATGTGTGCTATTAAATAGGTCGAATAAGTGAAGCATATTCGAAAGGTATAATGACATCCATAAGAATAGTATACATGAAATAATATCATACCACACCATGACCAGAAAAAAATACGACAGAGATATCGAAGGCGAGGCCATTCAAGCCTGGGCCAACACTAACGACGAAGACCACAGCGACACAGAGGAAGAGGAAGAGCCTGTAGACTTTGACGCAGTGTGGGATGAGATACAAAACTACGTGAACAATGAAATCAAGTACGACATACATTCGTCTTGGTTACATAAATGGTTCGGTGCCAACGAATTGATTGAACAGATGGAATCCATCACAGAAGAAGAGATGAATTACAACTTCTGGGATATGGCACGTAACTTGCACATGCCATGCGAATCGCCGTACGACATCGACAGGTTAAGAGACCACATGTGGAATGTGTTTGAATGCCTACGTGAACCGTATGCGTGGGAGATAAATGCACTTACTCTACGTATGTTGAGACAAAGGACTAAATATTATTATATTGGACCACGCACAAAACACCTCTCTATTGTGAACCCTAACTTTTTTCGTCTAGCAAATATCTAAGGCACCACTTAACGCCAATAGAGGTAGATATCATTGAAAAAATGACCTCCATGACGGTTATCGTCACCATCATGGGTCTCAAAGATGATGGAGCAGAAACAGCCAAGGCTAATGAAACCGCTCCACGCATACCACATACAGACATGAATATGGTCTGTTTGAGGTCCCACTTCACACCACCAATACGCACTACACCGCTAAAAAAGAATACATTGATAATACGACCCACGTACGCAGCTACTATAGCGGTAACGCCCATGGTAGCATACTCAAAGCTGGTTTGAACTACTACACCACCCATCGTTATGTACACATAAGTTTCGGAGAAATCTGCTAGAAATTTGACCACGGTCTGTGTCTCAGGATGGGTTACTCTATGATTAAAGACAGCACCGTACACGAATAGACCTATGATGCCCGATGCTCCTATGGTTTCGCAGAGTGCGAATACAAACATACCAGACACCAAGCAGAACACAGCATTCTCATGTAATCTATAAGTCATAAACATT
>MDTB01119421.1_pt1 | contig 75358 bp, 97 predicted proteins | sample 811161 | NCBI WGS metagenome assembly MDTB01 (sample SAMN05326650, study PRJNA326480) | marine metagenome | isolation source: seawater | place: Mediterranean Sea | collected 2009 | reverse complement strand
GTATTTGGAAATTCTGATTCTAACGCTGTTCTGACTAAAGATGAATAACGTTGATCAAGAATATTGGCTGTATTTGTACCTGACCCCTCAACAAACATTGGTTTAAAAGCAGCGACCCCACATTTAAGTAGTAGATCATCATAGTCTGCTAAATTAACACCATTTGCAGGATCCTCAAGATGTTTAGCAATCGCCTTTGCCATTTCGACAAGGTTGTCTTGCTTAGGTTGATTTCCATCTAGAGGATCTTTGTTTTTAACCAGGGTAGCTTTTGCGCTTACCATTGTCGAACCAAACTCATAGATTCTATTGCTATCATCAGGATTATCTGTGCCGGCAGAGAAGATGTCAGCCCAAACAAAGTTATTACCGCCTAAGGCTCCGTTGTTCCCAGTGTTCAAATTGTCGACTAAACCTTGAAACGGTCCGCGGGCGTTTAGAACGTCTATACCTAAACGCTCTAATTCTTGCCCAAAACTAGTGCCTTCTCCTTTAAGTAATTTCAACATAGCGTTAACATCATCGGGATTGCTAAAATAAAAAACCCCTGGAGATGTCGAGGTAGCCTCATCGAGATATTTATTGCCCGAACCGCCAGGAACATTCTCTCGTGATATCTGGGGTTGAAGTGTTGGTTTATTGGTTTCCGCTAGTATTTTTTCTAAAATTGATACTAAAGCTTTTTCTTTTAAAATCATATATTTCCCTATCTCAGAACATTCATTGCAAAAACTATTGCTGCCATAGCAAACTGAACGACTGCAAAAACTGTAATTGCTTTTGTCTTAAATAGTTTAAGCTCTTCAACTTCATCTTTTAAAGTTTTTAATTGGGTTGGAGAAGCGACTTCGTCGATTCTTTCTTTCCACTTGACTAATCCAGTCACCTTATCTTCTCTGACTTGCATTTTTGCTAACTCTTGTTTTACTTCTTGCAGTTCGCTACGAAGAGAATCGATACCACTTGCAAGTGTCTCTAGTTCTTTTAAAACTAATTTAGAATATTCTCCCCAACCATTTTCTCCGTTACTCATCATCCCCTCCGTATCCTGGGTCTAAAACACAAAGTATATCTTCAATCCTTTCTAAGACATCTTCTTTTTTAGTTTCTGGTTTAAGACCGATCTTGTGCAGCCACCTAAGTTGATCAACGAGCCAGTCCCTTGCCTTGAAAGCATCAGACCAGTTGGTTTCTTGTTTGCATAGTTTTTCTCTCAGAGATCGAAGCTTTGCAAAACGATCAGACTCACAATTTGTACTCATGTTTCCCCCATGATTTTAACCATTGCTGTCTAAAAGCACTTCTCTAATTATCTTCCTTATGTGAGACTCGCTTAAAGTCGCATGAGGAACATCGTCTGCTAACCCCATAGACTCAAGCCAATTAGCTATCTGGACGTTAACAGGGGTAGGATCATTCCAGCTCCCAACACCCTCAGGCCATCCGCCGTGTGATGTTGGCTTGTCAAGATGAAGATCCTTAATTAATTTAGATTTTGCTTTTTTCTTTTTGGACATAATGACTCTCGATATAATTATCAAGAAAACAGTGTTTTATCTATAACTCCAAGCAAAAAGAAGTGCACAGAAAAAATTTATTACGGATCCAGGATAATTTTCAATACTTAGATTAAAAGCAAATAAAAATATATTCAACAAAACCCCTGCGATAATAAGATATCTCAATTGTCTTTTACCACGTCTTCGATTTTAAAATCGTATATCTTACCATCTAGATCGCTTAAAAATTTAACACGTCTAGACTTGACAAAAGTTCCTGCGCTATTTGAGTAGAATGTTTTTACATTGTAAACTTCTTGAACAATGCCCCTATTGCTCATCTGATAATTGTGATATACGATATCTCCTACTTTTATATTTTTCATCTCATTAATCCTTTAAACATTTTTTAAAATCAGGCGGGAAAAAGTGTTTATTATTTCTATAAAAACGTTCCCAATCTGAATCAACAATATAAGTGATAGCTGAATCATCAGCTGACCGTATACTCCTGCCAACAGATTGTACAATTGTTTTTGCTGTTTGTAAAGGATACCAAGTTTTACGCTTATTCATTCTTTTCTTAACAATAGCATCCCCCAAATAAGGATACGGAACTTTACAGATGACTTGAAACTTACTTAAATCACCTTTTAAATCAACCCCTTCAGACATCGACGGGCTCACAAGTATTGTATCAGACTTTGATTTCATGTGCTTTTCTAAAATCATATCTCTATTTTCTGAATTATGTGATAGTATTCGTTTGCTTCGAATTTTCTTCTTAATAAAATTTGCTATCTTATACGAGTGGCAATGTATAATTCCCTTTTGCCCTTTGTGCTGTTTAATTATTTCTCTAATTAAATTTACTAAATGAGGCAAAGTTTTATCAATCTCACTCGCATTCATCTTTCCAGCAGGGAAAAAGTATACCGGACGATTATCCACAGGGAAAGGTGAAGGTATGCTTACAAACGATGCATCTTCACGTGGTATTCCCAAGTTATCACAGAAAGCTCCCTTATTGAGAATTGTTGCGCTCAACATCAAAACTTTCTTACCTGTTCTAAAAAGATACTCTTCTGCCCACGGAGAAACGTCAATAGGACGAAATACAAATTTTCTCTTAGCACGCCCTTCTCCCTTTATTTCTTCCATCACCCAGTTGTCTTTGTCATAAGATCCTAAAAATTTTTGTAGCTTATCAACGTGACCCGATAGCATCTCATAAGATCTCGCAATCGTTTTCATTTTTTCTAACTGAGAACCAATTCCTAATTTTTCAATTTGAGATTCCATAAATTGTAATTTGATGGCTGCAGCAGGGAAATAATCTTCTCTGATCCATTTAACAGCTTGAAATTGTGTTGATCTGGCCGGCCATTTCATTTTTAAAACACTTGCAGCAAAGCGTTCAGACACAGACACTTCAACATAACGACTTAGTTCATTTTCAATATTATGTGCTTCGTCAATGATCAACAAATTACGAGGTGTGATTTTTCCGCTAGAGTTTGTTTCTGTCAAAAAATATGCAAAGTTTGCTACACTTAATTCAGATTCTAAAAAAGCTTTCTTTTCTTTTTTGTAAGGGCAATCAAAAACACAAGTTTTAAACTGTCTAGATTTTTTATCACAAGTCTTTAGTAACATTTGTCCTTCTTTACAATCATTACCGCTATGAAGACAAACATGATTTTTAGAGGACTTAACTGATTTCATCTTTTGTTTAAGACCAAAGTCTTTAATATACTGAGCTTGTAGTATCTTTTGAGTTGTTAAAAACCAAGAACCGGGTTCGTAGTCTTCATCAAAGCGCATTTTAGAATTTACATACTTTGCTAATGTCAGACCAATTGCACTTTTCCCTACACCAGTGCCTGCCTCGATAATGACAAACCGTTTCTTATCTTCCAAAAAACTTCTAATCCCAAAATTAATCGCTTCTTCTTGTTGCTCTCTAATTTTTGGGTAAGGAAAGTGTTTCTTAAAGTCATATGACATTAAGACCCCCACTGTATTGTGTTTAAGAATATATGCTATATACTACAATACATCTTTATAATTTACAAGGTGTGCTTCCTTGTTTTTTAAATGAAATAAAAACTCCTCCCAAGTAGCTCCGGATTTTTCAATTTCATCAATTGATATTTCTAAAAAAGTAGAATTAAACTTAGAATGCATAACGTTTAATGTCTTTAAAAATTTATTTTTCTGTTCATCTCTTGAATATGTTGGGTAATACAAGATATCGTCATATACAAATTCTTCTTCATCAGGTATGTTACACATTTTTTTCAAGTTATCGTGTACGCTATCATTAACAAAATCTTTGAAAAAATCAAATATGTCTATCTGTTCAAGTTTTATAGTGCCACTCATAATAATCTCCTTTATTTAGTGTGCCAATCAGCAATGTCTGATGACCATGCATTTGGTTTAACCTTAAAATCAAAACCCGCTCCCTGAATCCATCCTTTTACATGACTAAACATTGAGCGCGTTTTGCTTTTACTGCTTGTTCCAATATCTACATGAATTTCAATAACCGCATCTGGGTAATTATCTAAAATATACTGTGCAGTTTCTAGTGATAAAGAAACTTCATTCATAATTTTAACTTGTAAATTCTTATAGATTTTTGAATCTAATTTTTGTTTTTTAAAATAATATTTCGCAATATTTAAAACTGGATCATAGAGGGCAATAACAGACGCAAAATTACAATTTGTAGAATATAACATGCTATCCGTACCAACATAAATTATACCATTTGACCCAATATAATCTTTCAAGGATAAATTAAGATCATGATCAGTTATTGGTTTTCCATCCGCATCATGCCAATTTATCATATCAAACTCTAACTATTTTAAAAAAGTTTCGATATATCCTTCGGTAACAAAAGATAAAACTACTCTAGAAGATCCTATTAACTTATAAGTATCTTTACGAAATCGTTTTAAATTGAAATTTTGTCTAGACGATTCAGGCAAGTACATGTGTAAATGTGCTCCAGCGTCATCATTAGCAATTTTTAAATGAAAAGCTGAATCTGTCATATCAACAATTAATCCTGATAATAGATCTTTTCTATCTTTCAAAGTTAGTTTTTCATTTATTTTTTTCGATATTGACATAATTTGTTAACACACCATCTATTCTTTTAATTGTATTTTCTAAAATAAATGCAACATCTTTCTGCAACATCACAGCAGTTGCTTGATTTGTGCGGCCATCTAAATTTTTATAACGTGTGATAAGATACGCACGAATATTACATAGTTCTTGTATTTCATTTTCATTCATTTTAATTTTCCTTATTTTTAATTTTTACAATAATCTCATCAATAATTTTACCAGTATGAATTGAGCCAGAAGTTTCAAAAGCTTGACCATTTTTATTTTTTACATTCTGATATATCTGGTGATCATTCTGTCCTTCTTTGCAAGCATCCCCTATAAACCAATGGTCATCACTAGGAAAGTGTCTTAAACCATACGTTTTGTCCCAACCACGTGGGTACATGTCTAAACTAGTTTGGCCACCTTTTGCAATTTCAATATCGTCAAATAGTTGCCTATTCGGCAATAGAAGTGATTGTAAAAGACCTCGCATGTAATCCCTAATATTTTTTTCTTTATCTAATTCAATAAACTTATTTCGTTGGCTAACTGTCGCGCTTCTTCCTATCGGACACCAGTTTATTAATGAACCACGATAATCTATAAAATCAGGTGATATTGATACTGCGCCTAAGTAATCGTCCGAAGACAAAATCATATGCTGACATTTTATAATCGCCCTATAGAGAAATTGTAAATCTAATCGGTTGCTCATATCAACAACATGCATCGGTAACCACTCTCTCTTGTCACTATGGAAAAAGAACAATTTTGTACCATTACAAGGCATCAAAGATATTCGATTTAGATAAGCGTCTGAAAGACTGTCAAATAAAGGTCTTAACTGATAAAAAATATCATCTGATTTTGAACCGGTTATAACATTTATCTTACCATAATCTGACAGCTTAACTATCTTTTTGATCATAAATGGTTTGATTTGCATCCTGTGTCTAGTAAGCGTTCCATCCATGTCAAAATAAAATGATCTATTTTTTTTCATGAAGACCTTGGTGGTACCTGCTGTTTTCAACTAATTCTGATGATGATTGAATTTTTCCTCCGCCAAGATTCCAAACTAGTTCTATTCCGTACTTTTTGCAAGTCTGGATTTCAGGGGTGTTTGTGTTGATCCTATCGCCTCCGTTACCAAAGTAATCCGGAACAATAACCTTTAACGATTCACAAACTGTATTGTCGTCATCAAGCGCTTGGACAACTTCGCCTACGCCTTGAATAGCTTTAATGATTTCAGATCTTTGTTCAAAAGGCATAAATACATAACCTTTTTTTCTTTTTAGCCACGAATCTGAATTGCATATAACAATTACTCGACCGTGCTTGGCTGCGTCTTGTATCATCCTAACATGCCCAACATGTATTGGATCAAAGCCACCGCTAACTGCTATTGTTTTTTTGCGCACTAATCACCTCTAAATCAAATTCAAATATTGACAAGCAGCCTTTGCTAGTCATAACATAGTATAACGCAGAATTGTCAAAGTTTACACTTTTATCAGTATTTTGTTTTGATTCAAGTTTATACAAAACAAGACCACAAATTGAATGGTCTTGATTTAGAGGAATATCTCCAATAATTGCATAAGTAAATGCTGAATTACTAACTAGTACTAAGTCACACTCACTAACCGACACCTTGAAATCCATTACTTCCAGTGAGAACAGGAAAATGTTCTGCCGGAATGCTAGTTAATCCTGCTAGAATTGAAAAACTAGTTGATTGTTCTGCTCCTGGGGAGGCTGTCTCCGTAGCGTTTGACAAGAAAAATACGCTCTTGCACCTAATATCAAAAGTAAAAGCTGTACTAGCACTATTTCTTTGATCAGGTGTATGAAATGCACTTGATGCTGATGGGATGAGAAAATAATTACGACCTCCGTCAGCTGCATTGAGTGTCTTATCAGCGTCTGCTGATGCTAATCTTTCTCCAGGTGCAACAACTCCATCTGCTGTAAACCCTACACGCAACTCATTGTTACCTGTATTTCTAACTGTTACAAATTTTGTTACGAACGGAAATTTAACTTCAACAGGTAGACTACCGGGTGTATTCGAATCAGGCCCCGGGACTTCTTCAGAAGCAGAACTAGTTACAAATGGAATTCCGCTTACTTGATAAGCAGGAACAAAATTTGGACCTGCCTTCGGATGACTTTGTGACATATAAAACCTCGCTATTTTATCTATAAGTATTCATTTAAAAGTGTAATTTATATATTATTTATCACTTCCAGATTTGCTATTGCTGTGTACGGACTCCACGTTGTCACTCGCTTTTTTTCGCCTACTACCCCTCCTAGTACTCTGACTTTTACTTGTTCGGGTTTTTGGTCTTCCAGCACTAGCGCTATTACTTCTTTTTCTTGCAGTTGGTTTATTGTCACCATTGTTTTTAGGCGACCTTTTATTAACTGACCCTTCTTCCATAGAATCACTTCCTGTCTGTCTTTCGAATACATGTTTAACCTCTTCTGCTGAAGAACATTTAATACCAATTGATTGACAGTGATCAACTAACTCTGAATATTCTTTTATATTTAGAAGATTAATTAAATGTTCCAGTGTAATTCTTTGTCTCTTTAAATACATATCAAGCTTCATTATCGTCCCCTTTAGTATTATTTAAAATATCGTCTTTTAAAACATCTATATACTTAAATATAACTATACAGACATTTTCAGAAAAAATAAAACCTAGATCAGCCTTGACTAGATCTAGGTTAGTTTTTGTACATACAGACAAATATTCTGTTAACTTTTTTACAGTTTTATTTAATTCTTCTTCGTCCCATTCTAAAGATTCTAAAAGCTCTGTTTCAAAATGGATTGAATTAAGTACACTGTAAATCTCGTTAATCATATTCGTTTATAAGTCTTGGATGATATCAGATATTCCATTTTGAAAACGCGGGTCTTTTGCGATTCTTATAATATCTTTTTCAGTATACTCGATACCGTGAAAATTTGCAACTGTTTCTGCTAGCTTCTTTAGGCCATCAACACAAACATTTCGTGCTGTTGAATGATTCATTTTAAAACCCTTTGAAGTCATAGCTTCTGCTATCTGATGATAGCTTTTTCCGCCTAGCTCAGTAGCTGTTGCATATCCGTTATCACTTTTAAATCCTTTAGGCATTGACATAAATTACTCCTTTATTTCAAATATTTCTGTTTCGTCTAAATTATCGGTAATACCAAATCGAAGTCTAATTACTTGTTCTTCTCGTTTAGTAAGTGTCTTAAAACAATCTGATATCACTGTTCTTAACACTTTATTATCCATCGCCTCTTCCATGGCAATATGATAATTGTCAGGAATCATCTCTCCAACTGTTCTAGTCCCACCATCTTGGTATCCGATTTCCTTATCTAGAGAAACCAAATATCGCATTTTAATAGAATTTAAACTAGCTTGTGCCATTTTTTCCGATACATTTAGAGAACTACATATTTCTTCAATTGTAGGCTCGTGTCCAAATTCTTCCTCATATTGAAGAATCATTTCTTGAATATTTTTTGCAATAGATACGGCATGTGAAGGTATCCTAACAGTACTTTTATTTGTGCTTATGTGACGTGTAACAGATTGTCTAATCCACCAACACGCATAAGTTGAAAATTTATAACCTTTTCGCCAATCATACTTTTCAACTGCTTTCATAAGCCCAATATTAGACTCTTGAATCAGGTCTTCCATACTGCAACCTGACTTGTAATACTTCTTTGCTATACTAATAGCCAAACGCAAATTCGCAGTGATCATTGTTTCTCTTGCTTTTTCATCACCCTGCTCAATTCTTTTTGCGAGACTAATCTCCTCTTCATGTTTCAGTAGTTTATGTCTACCAACTTGTTTAAAATAATGCGTCAATACATCACTCATATGTACACCTCTTGTTAAATTTTATTTATTAATATTTAAATTATAACTTTTATTTAATTAATTTGCACGTGTATTAAGAATAAATTTTTCTATTCTGAATTTCACGCTGGATATAGCAAAGATCAATTTCTCTATGCTTTACACTTCTCTTTTGTCGCTTCCCTTTGTTAATAACGCCTCTAATCTCTAAAAATGCTTTTCTTAGATCATCATCAGACATCTTAGCTAAAGTATCTTCTGTGATTGTCCGTCTTCTAGACCTTGAATATCCTTTACTCTTAAAATTTGATAAACGGCTACTGCCAGAATTATTTTCTTGTAATGACATAACTTATCTCACTAAATATTTATTTTTAATTATCTTGTTAAGAATTTTTTCCAAAGAGTAATTCTCAATGGATATATCCATTATAACATAAAAAGGAGTCGTTTTATTATTTTTTTTGATTAATTTTTTGATTAATTTTTTGCGATACAAATAATCAATAACAATATCGACATAGTCAGCATCGTCAAATAGTATAGTTACTTTTTTTCTCAATGAATACTCTAACTAATATAAAATAGGTTTTCCGTTTTTAAGTATCGGACGCTTGTTATATGTAATAACCTTAATTGTTTTTACACCGGGAAGCTGTTTAATTGCTTTAGACATTTCATCTAAATTAGCGTAAAGATCTGATGATTCCGGTAAGTACTTAATACTTAAACCGATTCTTGCGCCTCCGCCTTGTAACCTATCAACTTTTTCTGTCTGTCCTACAACAGCAAACCCGGGTAATGCTCTCATTCGAGTCATTAGATCAGGTACATGTGTATCATAATCTAATGCAATATATACCTCAGACTTAAATAACTTGTATTTAAGTCGATAAATATTTTCTACAAATATATCTAAATCTTTTTTATTGCTCATGCATATAAATATCTTTTAGATTAGAAACTTTCTGTTTCTTTTGAAATTTCTTCCACCATCGCACATTCTGATGTTAAAAGCAGGGTTGCTGCTGAACAAGCATTTTGTATCGCACATCGTACAACCTTGACAGGATCAACAACTCCTAAGTCGAACATATCTCCAAACTCTTCTTTTCTGGCGTCATACCCGTAAGATGCATGATTCTTTTCTGCAATTTTTTCTATAACCATATCAGGAGATCTACCTGTATTTTTAACTATTTGTTTTATTGGTGCTAAACATGCTTGCTTTACAATCGAATATCCAGAGACATCTATAATGTCACTAGAGTTTATATTGTGTGATGCTCTAACTAAAGCAACCCCTCCGCCAGGAACAATTCCTTCTTGTAGCGCAGCACGCGTAGCATGTAAGGCGTCATCTACTCTGTCTCGTCTTTCAATCATCTCGGCTTCTGTACTAGCTCCAACCCGTAACAATGCAACACCGCCGTTCAATTGATGTGCTCTGTATTTTAATGCCTCATACTCATTTGTTTCCAAGTCGGGTGATTCCATTCTTTGCTTAATGCTTTCTAATCTTTCTTTGACACGTTCATCAACAGACTTGTTGGCAACAAATAGCGTTGAAGATCTCTTAACAATTACTTTCTTGCAAGTCCCAAGATCATCAACAGTAAAATCATCAATAGCGTTTGAATTGTCAAATACTTTTGCTCCAGTCAGGCATGCAAGATCATGAAGCATGTCGTACCTAGCACTTCCAAAACCAGGAGACTTAATTGCACAAACTTTTAAATTACCTTTGACTCTGTTGACTACCAACCCTTGAAGCGCTTCATTATCAATATCATTTGCAACAATGAGTATAGGCTTCCCCGTTTCCAATACTGATTCTAGAGGCTTGATGATATCCTTCATTGTATCTAGTTTTCTATTGCATAAAAATACAAAACAATTTTCTAGGAGCGCATGCATCTTATCTTGGTCAGTGATAAAGTATGGCGACAAATACCCTCTATTTAACTGTACACCTTCCACAATTGTAAGCTCACTTTTGTAACCTTTGGCTTCTTCGACCAAGACACTCCCGTCAACACCAACTCTAGATATTGCATTAGTTATCAATTCAGCGATTTCTTCCTCTCCATTAGAAGATATTAGAGCAATCTGTTTAAGCGACTGCTTATTTTCTATAGGTTTAGCTGATTCTTTTAACTGCTTAACAATATCGCTAACAGCACTTTCCATACTTTTTCTCAGTAATACCGAATCTTGTCCTGATGATATCATCCGTAGCCCTTGCTCATATAGAGCTTGGGTCAATACTGTCGCTGTTGTCGTTCCATCTCCTGCTTCCTCAGCAGATCTAGAAGCTGCTTCTTTAACAACTTGAACTCCTAAGTTTTGAAATTGATTTGAAAGATTAATTGCTTTTGCAACTGTGACGCCATCTTTTGTAACAATCGGATGTTGTCCAGGCCTTTCAATCAAAACTGTCTTACCACGTGGTCCCATTGTTGTTCTAACTGCACTGGCTAATATATCAACTCCTTGTCGAATACTTTCCCTTACTTCATGGTCAAATTTAACTACTTTTCTTGTCATCCTTTCAAAACCCTTCTATTTGTAGAACTTTCAATCAACCTTTGAGGTACGTGAATGACTCTTCTAGTTTTTGTCAATATGTTTTCTGCAACATACTTATCGCCAATGCTGATGGCGACCTCTGTATCAGTAATTATTTTTTCTTCCCTTAACAACTCTTGGGTTTGATTACTCAAAGTTTCATTCATGTTAAAGCCTCTCAAATGTTTTAATATAGTTGTTCCATGTTTTTTCTTTTAACATTGAATCAAATCCTAACTCGAGAAAATAATCTTGTAAACTTTGAGTATCTAATTTAGATGTTATAATTTCCATTTCATTTTCAGCATTACTAAGATCAACTAATCTAATTAAATTTATATTTCTATCAAATATTTCTCGTTTGGCTGGGTCTTTTAAAAATTCTCTAAACAACTCAGGATTACGCATAAGCTTGTCTGCAGTTTTATCTCCTACTTTAGGAATTCCTTTAATGTTATCAGTTGGATCTCCTCTCAATGCTTTCCACGTAACATAATCATAGTCAGGCTTTTCAATCTCTTTTTTCTTAACAGGATTGTAAAGTGTTACATTGCAAACATTGTGAAGTTGAATAAAATCAGAATCGCTGCTTACTACGAAACAATCATCACCATTTTTTGCGTGTTTATAAACATATGTTGCAATAACATCATCGCATTCAAAATCAGGATGTCGAATTGTTACAAAAGGCATGTATGCTTTTACTGCTTCAATTATGGAAGCCTTTTGTTCATGAAAATGTGTTCCAGGATTTTTTCTATTAGATTTATATTGACCTTCGCTTAATGTGCTTCTATGTTTAGGCTTCCCTTCAAGAACAAAATAAACCAAATCAACTTTATATTTGTCTACAAGTGGTCTTACACCTCTAAAAAAATTATAAATTACGTAATTATCCCCTTTAGTAAAACCCGACCTAGCTCTATAAATTAAGTTATAAGCATCAAGAAACAGTACTCTCTTTTTCATTAATCACCTCTTCAGTATTATTGCCTTTGTTAGCACCATTTATTATAACACTTTTTATATCTTTTTGCACGTGATTATCATTTTCATTATTTTTTTTACTATCGCTGCTCTTTGAAAGAACTTTAGCTTTGTCTTTTATCTTGCTGATTGTTTTCTTTTTTTCTACAAATAAATCCATGACTTCATCTGCTCGAGCTTCTGATGATATGTCAACATATGCTTCTCCGAATATTTGATCTTTCATTGTTACAGCATTGTTAATTAACTGTTCTACGCTATTCCTAGTGTTATCAAGCATAAAATTTCTAAGTAAAGATATATCATTAAAAACTCTTGCGGATACCTCACTAAGTGTTACTGTCGTACCAGCCTTGTCAGGCATTTTTAAAACAAACTGCGTTGATACATCGTTAACAGTTTTTCTTGTTATCTCTTCCACTATTAAAGCAGGCATAATTTTCAAAGTTTTAGGACTAAGCAGATAAACTACTTGACCTACTTTATAATCTATCATATCATCACCATAAAAAAAGCTACCCTAAGGTAGCTTCATTATAACAAGGAAACATGAAAAGTTTAATGATTCATTCTGTTTATTTCTTGTTGTAATTGTTCAATTTCAACTAAAACTTCTTTTCCTGATGTCTGTTTGTAAACTGTTAAATTAAGCTTGTTCAATTCTCTCATTAATCTAACTTCACTTCTATGGCCGCCGTAAGTTTGGAACAACCTTATTAACCTTTCAATTGTTTTTTGATGTAATTTCATTCGTGTCCAAATCCAAGCCCAGGAATCAATCTTCCTTGATTAGTATAACCTTTTCTAGAGTGTTTTGGCTTTCTTTTTCCGTACAACCAAGAACTATCGCTTTCATCTTCGTCAATTTGATCAATTTCACTTAGAATGTTTTGAACTTCTTGTGCAACAATTCTTTTTAAATGATTTTCTTGCAATGCTCTTTGACGTCTATCATTATTTTGTTTTCTTGCATTGTCGATTTTCATCAGTTTTTTAGCTCTTCTGATTTCACTCATAAGGACTGCTATGTCAACTTCAACCATTTCATTCATAGGATCGTCAGCCGCTCCATGTCCACCATGTCCCTCGTCATAGTGTCCCATGCCTTCATCATAGCTACCCTCGTTCTGCTCCTTCGCCTTTTCTTCTTCATCAGCTTTTCTAGCTTTTTCAAGCTCGGCTTTAGCGTCATCATGAGCTTTTTTACCGGCGCCAGGCTCTTTCTTTTCACCTTCTGATTTCTCATTAAGTTGATTACCGTAATAGAAGTCTGTAACATCACTAAGACTTGGATCTTCATGATGACTTCTGTTACTTGCCTCATTTAAGGTTCGTGTGGTGTTTTGAACACCTGCTAATTTACAAATTCTATCAAAGTTAATATGCATTTCATATTCCTCCTGCGAATAAATATGTAAGATAATCTGTTTTTTCTAATTTATTATTCTAAATTATTTCTTACATTTTGACCGATCTTGAGACCTTTTTCTGCAGCAACCTGTAGTGGTTCCAGACCTAATGCATTTCTGACTTTGTCGTATGTTTGCACATCAAGCTTATCTTTAAGAACAAGCATGTCAGCATACTGGTGTAAATCCCATTCAAAAACGGGTACCTCTTCACCATTCAACCCGGGTTCTGTTGAGTCTGTCTGCCTACTTTCAAATATAAAAAGCATTCTAGGCATTTCCTCATTTTGCGGAACCATTATAAAAGGTATATGCGATGACGTCCCTTCCTCAGATTCCTCGTACATTATTTCTGGTATCCAGTTTGATTTTTTATTTTTCATTTCATAACCTCTTTGATATTATTATAAAGAAATAAAAAATTAATGTTAAATTTTATTTAAATCGAATTTCTTGTAAATTGTTTGCAACTGTATCGATTCCTTTTACAATTGTCTCAATATCAGTCAATGCTAATATCGGAGCAGAATATTCGGGTGGTAACACTTTTTTAGCTGCGCCATCCCAATAATGTGATGAATAAATAAATGGATCATGGGTTCTGCTTAAGAAATATTGAAGCTGTTTTCTTGCATACTTTAATTGTGTTACAAAATATTTTAATAAATTTCTAGCAATTCTTTTTGCTAATTTTTTCAACGATTCTTCAGGAGCCTTTACACTGGTATCCCTTTCGAAAGGATTTAAAGAGGAAGTTTTATAATCCATATTTAAAGCCAAAGACCTTTGAATTGATTCGCTATCAATATTATATCCATGTGGATTGATTATCAAAGATATGTCAGTAAAAATCTGATTGACAGCATAGTTTGAATATGTAGCCGTTTCAGGGATATCGGATATTCCTTTAAAAAGTTGATTAAAACCACGAATTATCTGATTTAAAGTTGTATTAACTTTTGAAGCCATATAATTGACTGTGCTTGCTAATGGTGCTTCACCGAATTTCACTGCATCTGTTATGTAGTAAGGAACCCCTGGTTTTTCTAAGTCAGGCGGAATGGGAGCTCCCGGGAGAGTGGGTGGTTGGAATGTTGAAAACAAACCTTTTGATAAATTTAAAACATCATAAAAATAATAGACCATAAAATTTGATTTAATTTCATTAGTATAAGCGATAAGTTCAGGTACAATTTCTCCAGACGTTCCTAAAACTTTATTAGCGATATCGTTTTTAAGCTCTGCACCCTTACTGTTAATTTCAATTTTAATGACTTCATCAATTTCAGATGTCGTTTCAACATCCTTTGATCGATCTAGTAATTTACTAATTTGCCTTCTAACAAACCCAGACTCATCAATTCTTTGAACTTTTACAATTCCACGCTTAGAAACAATGTCTAAAATTTCAGATTCTGACATCATGATCTGTGAACTATTTTTTTGAGCTAATCGATCTGATTTCTTCTTTAAGAATTTTAAAGCCTGAATAGCACTTTGAATTCTTGCTGCTTCTTTTCTATAGAATTTTTTATTTTCAGATTTTTTAATCGTATCTTTAACTAGTTTCAAGTCGTTTATTAATTCGTCAATTTTTGTACTATAATCTGGGGTACCCAATGTTAAAAGCTTTTCTTGAGCAGCAACTTCTTTTAGCATATTATTAATATTTTTTGATATACTCATTACTGTCTATCTCGCCATTAAAACTCTTATCTTTCTTCTTAGATCTTCTTTTCTTTGATTTTCATTAACTGCTATTGGAGGAGATGTGTCTTCTTCTTCACCTTCTCCTTCCGGATCCTCATCAGCTTTAGGTTTCTCAACATCTGCTGCAGCTTTTTCATCAGCCTTTTCATCGCCCGTAATAAAATCGATTGAAACAGGTGGATCGCCAGGATCTTGTGCATCATTACCACTAACAGATCTATTTAATATTTTCGATAATTCATCTAAGAAAGTATACAAGACTTGTCGTTCATTCTCATCTAATCTTTCATAATAAACATTTAAGCTACCCTCAACTTCGTCATCTTTTAAAGAATGACCAGCCCTTAAATTATTAATAGCTTTTTTAATTGCGCCAAAAGAAACGTTTTCAACAGGCTTTTCTTCAGCTTTAGTATCATCAGGTGCAGCAGCAGAAGCCCCTTCATCATCTTCAGGAGGTAGAAGATCACCTTCAGCTTCTGCTGCTGCATCACCTTCATCATCAAGAGGTTCAAAAGGTTCTTCTTCATCAACCTCTTCAAGCGTGTATACATCCATATCTTTGCGTCTTAATTCTTGATACTGTTTTGCATAAGGATCTCTTGATTTCTTATAAGCTTCTTCTGCTACTAGCTTTAAGAACATATTCAATTGTTTCTCATTTTTAATATTAAAGTTCGACATGTTTCAGTGCTCTCCAAAATAATTCTTCATCTATAACTATCGTACATAAATCATTTTTTTTATCATTGTCATGATATAATCTAACTAATTTAAATTTTAAAGGTGAGTTAAATTTAATTATTTTTTCTCTATAAGTGATATCATTCAATACAATTGTTTCGCATAAATTATCTACAAAATTATTAAATGTCAAATAAGCCTTTTTATTTTCTACAATCAATTCCCTAAGTATGTTTACATTGTTATTTTCATTCTTTACATAATTAGTATCAAATAATTTTTCTTTTGTCAAAATATTTTTAAGTGAGTCACTAATTAAAAAATTTTCTGACATTTTTAATTCTCAATAAAATAATTGACATCTGAATAAAGTTCATCACTTATTTTTTTAATTTTTTTATCTTGTATTGTAATTCCATCAAAACCATGTGTATAAGTTTCTACTATAACCTCTAAATTATCAACAACAATTTTGCAATGGTGATTAATTTCAAATTGATATTTGTATAATTCGTTAACAAAATACATAACATGTTTCTTATCTTTAAAAGTATAAGTACGAACTAATCTTTCGGGATTAGTCGCAATAACCCACTCAGAATTATCCTCAATACTTATTGGAATATCACTTTGCGGATTCGAATCAAAATGCTTCATTCCTAAAAGAGCATTGCTAATTTTTGTTAAATCAACTGAATCGTTAACATCATTGCTTTCCCTCAAATATCTTATTAAACTCACAACATGTCCTCTACTAACTTACTAATTAATCTTATTTCATTTAATTCTTGCTTTAGACGGTCAGCTTCGTCTGCTGCAATCTTTTGCTGATGTTCCATGTGTTGTACATCAGCAAATTCCTTGATCCCTCTCACTAACACATACGGATATATATCGAAAGCAGCGTCTATTGCTTTTTTTCTTTTTTGCTCTGCTGTTGATTTTTCATCATCTTTCATGCGTTTCAAACTAACTAAATCAGCTAGCTGAACTTTATTCAGCAAAGACTTAATATCTGCTTCCTTTTCAGGTATGTATTCGGAAATAATCTTATCATACAACCCAATACTTTCAGCATAGATTTTATAAAATTCATTTTCATCAACACCTAAAACTAAAAATTTCTGTGTACCTTTTTTGTTGGGCGAAGAAAAGTCAGGAACATTCTTTTTGCCCATAAAATGTTCTGCTAAACTAAAAGCTTCCTTGTAATCAATATCTTCATACGCAGCATCTAATTTTTCAGCAATTGATACACGCCACTTTTTATCTGTTTTTTGTATCACGTCATCAAGAATATCGCCTAAAATACTCCTAGCTACAATACCTCCTAATCCGTGAATTCCGGATCTATATCCTTCAACAATACCAGTTAGTTCTTCTTCATTGAATGAATCACGAACCCAGTCTGTTAAAGCAAAAACAGGTATATCTTTGTTGTGCTCAATAGCACCCGATACAAGAGCAATGTCTCGAAGCGGTAATTCCTGGTATGCTTCGTCAATCATTTCGAAATCTTTATTTGCAATATTTATTGCATTTCTAAATTCTTCTGACTGTGTTGCTATAACATCTGGATTGTTAATATCAATATTATCTTTTGTTTCTTCATTTTTAATTTGCAAAAATTGTTTTGATAAATCATCTATTTGTTCTTGTCTGCTATATATTTTTAAAAAGACAGGTAAATTTTGAATAACTTTTTCTATAACTTGAGAAGCAATCTCTGCAAACTTTTTTGCGCCAGGATGATTATCAGTCTCATTTTTCGATAATTGCAATAATCGTATTTTTCTTTCAGGGAATTTTAAAACCCACTGCCTCAAACCCGACTCTCCTCTAAATCCGTACAAAGGTGCAATGTGTGTATACCTTTGAGGATTCGCTTGCTTTTCTAAAGTTTTGATTAATTTCTCTGTTTCGCCAGACTCAGCATCATCAATTTTTTGTTGTTGCTTTTCTAATTCAATCCTTTCCTTTTCTTTTTGTGCTGACTCATGAGAATCTACTGCATAAGCAACTGTTGAATCAACAAAAACTGTAATGGCCTCAAGCAACTCAGTTTTTGTCATTGTTACTGTTAACTCTGGAATATCTGGATTTTGTATTTTAAAGTTCCCATCCTTGGTGTAGAACTTTGACTTTTCCATCAAAGCATATATCGCAGGAGGGTAAGATTTTCTAATTTCATCAGCAAACTCGTGAGCATGAAAATTAAAATTTCTCATTGTGTAATATTCTGTAGCTCTGTGAATTGAAAAGAACTTATGAATAATTCTATCTATATTCACACCTTCTTCTTGAATATCATACTTATATGCCATTGTTATTAATTTAGCCATTTCTTTGTTGGCATCATTTGTATTATATTTGAAATGTGTTGCATAAACATCTAAATTTCTTTGATATGTAGGATTAAACTTGTACAAACCTTTCAAGATCTTAAAAATTTGAGCCTCTATTTGATCATTTGTTAAATTAAAAATGGCTCTAGACCTAATAGCATTGTTATAAACTAAACCGTATTTTTCGCTTATGTCTTTCATGACACCTGCACTGTATTCAACGCTACCTATTGCCCCAGGCTTCTTCCTAGTAATTGTCATTGCCTTTCCAAATCCTGTTTCCCTAGGGGCTATTTGTGAACCGCCATATGTCAAACTATGGTTTGCAGAAATTAATTGATAGTTTACTTCATAAACTGCCTGCATTGCAACAAAAACAACATCCATATGAGGAGTTTCAGGATTATCAAAAGACCATGTTTTTGCTGCATCAACAATTGATTGTAATTCTTCTGGAACTTCTTCTTCATTAACTATGATTGCTGCTGCCCTCTCTGCTGCCCTTAGCCTTGGTTCAATAATTTTTGATGCATCAACATTAGCGGGTACTGCAACTATGTCTTTAAATTGCTTCATCATGTCTTCGATATCTTTAATATCTTGAACATTTTGATCACCTTGCTGTTTGATTTGTTGGGATATTAATTGTGCATACTCACCCGTCGTTATTTCACCACCTCCAAAATCGTCAGCGATCTCTTCATCAGCGATCTCCTCTTCTTCATCATCTCCCCCACCATGCTGCTTAAGCCACTGTGCTGCTGCATCATCTGCATCACCATATGGATCATCGTCATCATCATCATGGTAAGATTCAATTAATCCTCTAAATGATTCTAAGAGCTCGTCACTCATTTTTTTATCTTGGTGACTATCTAAAGAACTATCCAACATTCTATGGAGTTGTCTATAAAATTTTTCTATCTGATCTTCAGGGACTTCTGCTGCTATTAACTGTGCAGCTCGACCTAATTCTCCTTTTGTTCCTGGGACATATTCTGCGTCATCGACAGGGGGAGCTTCTACTGCCAATTGTGATGACATCATCTCAACAGGTTTAGTAGGTAAATCTTCTGATTCCATGCCACTATCAAACATTGTACTTGTCATATCACCGTAGCTAGGTGTTCTATTTTCAACTATTTTTTTAATAAAATTTTCAAGTACTGTCTTCTTTATTGTTATGCTCATGTGCAACCTCGCTTACACAATAATTATGTTTGTATTTTATAAAATACTAATAAACTGCGTAAAGAATGCTAATAGTAGTTGTTGTACCTAGCAGAAAGCCTCCTGCAGCATATAATATAGGTTTCAATGGTTTACTAAGGTTTTCAATTTCCTTAATCCTCTCGTCCCTCAGAGAAACTTTTTCATTTAAAATTTTTATTTGTGAATTTAATTCTATGGTAGATTTTTGCAAGTTTAATTCATTAAGTTCTTTCAGCTTTTGCTTTTCATATTCTATTTGCAAATCGCACTGCTGGACTTTAAACTTATCCTCTATCGATAATTTTACAATTGCTTCATCATTTAAAAGCCTGCCATCAAAAGGGGCGACATCACCCTCTTTAAGTTGCGTAAACTGTGGATCTGCATGTGCCAATGACAATAATAAAAAACCCAACATAACCTCTCCTTTTTTGAGATTATACTGAGTAAAATTACAAATTAAAACGAATTAATAGACTTAATTATTGTCTTACGACTTTTTCACTTTCTTAATGCCCATATCAATTAGTAGTTTATCTAATTCTTCCGGGTCGTTTCGCACAGCATCAATTTGTCTTCTATACTCTAGATCTTTTTCTTTTTGCAAGTGACTGTTAGCATCTTCATATTTTTTATCTAGGTCCTGCATAGCTGTTTGGTATTGTATTTCTGCTTTAATTAGTTTTCTTCTCTTTGCTTTCTTTTCTTTTTCAATCATTTCAACTTCGCGTTTATATTGATCACGTGCTAACTCTGCATTTACTTTTAAACTTCTTTGTTTTTTTGAACCTGCTATATAAGCCAAAAAAGCACCCAATGTAAGAATTAACCAGCGCCAGTGCTGTATACACCAAGCAGATATCTTTTTTAGTTGTGCTTTGACTTTTAAAAACATTTAGTAACCATCATCTTTCAAAATTATTTCATCGTAAAGATCATATAGTCTGTCGGGAATATCAATTTCGCTATAATATTTTCTAATAATATCTTCAGCAGCTTTTTGATCAACAATAACTAAATCTGCATACATTGTCATAGGTCCGGGAACATCCTCATACATTGCAACTACAATTCCGTCTTTATTGACAAAAGCTTCATCAGATTCAATATAGTTTAAATACCCAGAGTCACTATCCGCTATGTCTTCTAACACGTAAACTGTGTTATGTGCCAAAAGCGTATCAAGAATATCTTCATCAGAAACATTAGCAGAGGGCGGATCTTGATCTGATTCGTGTGGAGTCATAGCATCATAACGGGCTTGTGCTCTACTAAAAGCGGCATTTCGCCTGCTATGATACATTTCTTTAATGAGCGTTCTCAATTGAGATCTACTAATCTTCACTTTATACTCCTTTCCAAATCTTTGCAAAATCAATAGCCGACTGACCGCCAATGTAGCACATTGCAATCAGACCCCAAGTTTCAGGATCTAGTCCTGACCAAACAAACAAACTTGTGGCAACTAAAAATACTAAAAGTTTTCTAGATACAACTTTTTCTTGTAACGCGTCTAAAGCACCCTTTGACTTAGAATTCACATACCATTTGTTAAGAGATTCTTCACTCATTTCTTTATTTGCTAGTTCTTTAGCTTTGTCTAATATTTCTTCTTTATTCACTTATCCCCTCCTTTAAACGGATCATTGTCCTCTAACATCGCATAAATATCTTCAACGTCTGTTTTTGTATATTTTTTTACAGCCTTTACTTGCTTATCCTTGACAAGCTGATCCATAATTCTTATAACATCATTTGACTGCTGTCCCACCCGTCTAGCAAATTCTTGTAAGACTTCTTGCATGGACAGATCTCTCTTAAAACATTGAATTCGAAAATCTGAATGGACTTCGTGTGACATATTAATATGTAAAGATTTTTTACCCCTTATCATTAACTGCCCCCAGTTCCGGTACCACCAGCGTATGCCCCTAATCCTTGTGGAGTAGCTCTTCCTTCTTCATCTGCAAAATCATCCTCTATTTCTATATCGTATTGAGATTCTAGAATTGCATCGAAACGTTCAGTATGCTCTTCGTTATAATTTTCTTTTAAAAATGCTTTAGCCCTATTATATATTGCAGCTTCAACTTTTAAAAGCTTGTCAAAATTCATTATCAATCTAGCGACCTTAGATCCAAATTGGTCTATATCAATTTTAGACTTGTTGGGTTCTGCTTCATCTTCTTCTGTTTGTTCTTCTGATCCTGTGGTCGCCCCTTCTGCATCAGCAGCAGGATCTAGAGTTTCTTGTTCTTGTAGTAAAACTTCAATTTTTTTTGTAAGAAAAGCTTCTGCGAGATTATCTAGATCGCTTTCTTTTAACGCAGACTCCGATTCAAATTTTATAAGTAGAGAATCTATTTGATCGTCGACTGACCCTCTTGATAATCTAGATTTTTTTCCGACTTTTACGTCTTCATCTTCTTTTTCTGGAATTTCTCCGAGATCTGCTTCAAATATTAATTTATATAAATTCATTATTAACCTCTAATGACAGCCAAGATTCTATCTGATCTTTCAATTCTTTTTTCGATTACATTCCAGTTTAATTCTTTCATCATAGCAGACGTGTACAACTTTACATCTTTCAGATAATCTCTGTAATAAGCGTGTTGCCAAACGTCCATGACAATCACAGGATAAAATCCTGCAGGAACCTGTTGAGAATGTAAATCTATAACGCAGTTCATGTATTTTTGTGTATATGTATTCAAATATGTAACTGCCCAGCCACACCGGGCAGCAGAACAGCATGCTATGAAATCTCTTTGCCAGTCATCAAAAGAACCAAAATCTCTCTGTAACCTCATAAAAGAAAGAGAGTCCATCGTTATTTCAGAATTAACATCGCTTATATTCGCAAAATATAGTTCGTGAAGGTAAGCTGCATTCATATTGTAAGTCTCATCAATTTTTAATTGACGATAATCAGAATGATTTGCATTAGATTTTGATCGATCAACAGTGTCTAACTTTGCGCTAATCTCATTAAAATCTTTAAGATATTGTTGATATAGCTTCTTGTGATTTTCTTTATTCTTATTACTAAGAAATTCCGTGTTTAGCTTGAACTGTTTTTCTTGAGCAATTAGTGCTTCATCTATTCTATCTTCTTTCAATCCTAAATTATCTTTAATTAAAGATTTGACTTCGTTATTCAAAAAGTAATCCATTCTTATGCCCTTTTAAAGTATTTTTTTAACTCATCGTAATCTATAATAAAAGAAAAATCACCGCGCTTAAGCTTAAAAAAATATTGTGCATCTCTCAAGAAAGCTTTTTCTATTGTATACTTGATTCGAGTATCTTTGTCCATAACAATAAAATGCTTTCTTAACGCTGATTTTTCTGGGAGCTCTTTTAATTCGTGATTTGATTTGTCAGATTCCAAAAGCTTTTTTAAAATATTTTTATATTCTTTCATTATATGACTACCTAGCTTACTATAAGTATTACGAATCAATCGTTCTTACTATAATTCCAGAGCTTTCTAGTATATCTATTCCCCTGCTGTTAGGATATCTTTCTAAATATATGACTTCTTTAATTCCAGCATTAATAATTGCTTTGGCACAAACGTCACAAGGAGATAATGTCAAGTACATTTTTTTATCTTTTGACGTATTATAATCACACTTGATTAATGCATTGATTTCAGCATGTATGAATCCACTCATACCAACCTGGTTTGACTCTCTTATGTTTGGACCACCTTTGTGATCTCCATTGTATCCAACAGCAAAAACTTGAGTATTGTCTTCAGATACAATAACACAGCCCACTTTGTGTTTTGGATCGACTGATCTACAAGCTATCATTCTAGCAAATTGGGACCAAATATGGTCCCAGCTAGGTCTTCCTCTTCTGATTGCGTACATTGTTATTCATCCTCTTTTTGAATATCAGAAAATATTTCATCAACGTGTTTATCCTTGCTAATTCTAAAACCTGCTGCTTTTCTATGACCTCCTCCTCCAAATTCTTTGGCAATCTCAGAAACATCAATCGTATCATGAAACGATCTTAAACTAACCAACGTTGTTTTTGCATCATGATCGTAGTACCAAATTGTTGCAAAATCACAATCAGGAGAAAGTTTAGCACCTATTTCTGACATCCAATGTGAAGCATTGACAACATAAGTTTTCATTCCTTTATACTCTTTTAAAGTTGCTTTTTCACATATCTTTTTGATGACTGTTTTTGAATATGCTAATATATAACTGCCTCTTTTAACAGCGTCATCAAAGACAGAATCATCTTCAAATTTTTCAAACTCTTCAAATTCAAACGGAATCATGTCAAAAGCTGCACTAAACTCTTTTGAATAGGGTAATTCCCATTTCCACAAGTCTCTATCCATAATATACTGAATAAACTTAGGTGGCTCTTTACCCGGATGAAACCACTCCCAAGATAACATTGCACCGCTTTTTGTCATGTCAAAATGTGTATTACTAATATCATGTAACTCAACCATAGCAGATTTATGATGATCAATAACTAATAGATTATTAGAATCTTCTATCATCTTTTTTGTTGTTGTGTTATTAAAAGAAAAATCTAATATTACAACATTCTTATTTTTAACATCTGGGGGTTGGGTACCGTGCTTGCACGCGTGATACTCTGCTCTATTACCAAGTAGCTTCCACGCAGAATATGCAGCACCAAAACCGTCTGTACAATGTGCATGGTATATTACACAATCTACACTGTTCGGATCTAACATATTATACTCCTAAACTAAATGCGCATATAAGTATGGTGTTCCTGACATCTTGGCTCGTAAAGTTCTGAACCACCTACTTGAATTTTCTTATTTGCATTACTTAAACTATATTGTTGTTTCTTGAAGGTGTACCTGGCATCTTTCTGACAGATTGTACAAACTGCTTTGCATTTTACAATTCTTGTACAATAAGGCATAACCTTTTGTACTTCTTCAAAAGGCTCACCTAGAAAATTAAGATCAATTGAAGCTATCACTATATCGTAGCCCATTTTAAATAATTCAATACAGACGTCAGATGATCCTTCTATGAGAAATAACTCATCGATAATAACACAGTCATAAAAATCTGCGCCTATATCTTCCTTTTGCATTCGATCAATTATCTCTTGCCCAGTATCTACAAGTATGGCTTCGAGCTTATTGAAATTGTGTGTGACTATTTCTCCTTTGTCTGAATATCTATCATCCATCTTGGATTTAAAAGCAATCAAATTCTGTTTCTGATATTGTCTTTTATCAGCTTGCATTAATAGCTTTGTCGTCTTTGAACTGAACATTGGCCCAGTATATAATATCATTTCTGCCATTACTTCAAACCCCACCATTTAACTGTTTTTTCTAATCCTTCCCAAAATCTTACTTTAGGAACATAACCAAAAGCTTCTTGAGCTCTCGTTATATCTGCGCATGTGTGCATAACATCACCTTGGCGCCATGGCGCAGTGTGAACTTTTGATCCGAAGTTATCTATAAAATACGTTAATATCTCTCCATTTGTTACAGAATCGCTACACGCAATATTAAAACATTGTCCACGCCATTTTTCTTTTACCTTTGAAGCAAGTATGTTTGCATCGACAACATTGTCCACATAACACATATCTCTACTTTGAGTTCCATCACCATCAGATCGGCAGCTAAGACCGTTTTTAGTAGCATGACACCAAGCAGAAACTGCAGTCGAATAAGGGCTATCTCCATACTGCCCCGGGCCAAACACATTAAAATACCGAAGAGAAACAATATCAGAATCATCATAAAGCGAACCGTAAACTTTAGCTATATTTTCGCAGCCAGACTTTTGCCATGCATATGGCGACTTCGGCTTTTTAATAGCTGATTCGGGAGTGGGCATAATCTCTGCTCCACCGTAAACTGATGATGATGATGAAAAAATAACTCTTGTTTTTCCAATTCTTGCTGCATCAAATAATTTAACTGTATTCATTAAGTTAACTTCAGTGGTCTCTGCTGGATTCTCGACTGAAAAACTTACCCGGGGGATCGCAGCAAGATGAAATATGCAATCATAATTTCCGGATGCAACTTTTTCTAATATCCCGCTGAAAGCGAAATCACAATGAAAAAACCTAATAAAGTCTCTGCCCGTTTCATCCAGGTTGTGCATAATCTGTGCCATTGATTTTCTAATTTTATATTCTTTCAATGAATCAAAATTACCGCTAGACAAATCATCAACAATGTCAATCGTATAATCTTCTTCATAAAGTTTCTTGACTAAATTAGAACCTATAAAACCAAAGCCACCTGTTACTAAAACTTTCAATTTTTACTCCATTTTTACTAAATTATAATGTGTGCAGAATTAAAGTTTATTCTTATTCTACATTTCAAATTATTTAATCTCAATTGATTATACACTTCACTACAGAGATAGTATAAAAATTGAATATCGTATTTTAAAGTATCTTTTGTGTTAGATGATCTAAAAACAAAATTACAATCAAATATTCTATTTCTTACTGTAAACTGTCCAAAAGAAATACAAGTATCAGAACTGTACACAAACCTTCTAGAAGAAGTACTTTCTTTTCTATTGTATTCATTATTTCCATTTAACTCATTTTCTATTTTGTTCTGGACTGACTTTAATATACTTTCATAATACTCTTTCTCGGGTTCATATTCCAAAACTTTTAAATTAATATCTTTAAAATCACATTCACTATAATATGTTAGATTAATGTGAGAAGCTTCTAAACTGTCATTTGCTGCCGCAAACATATTTACATAACTAGCAACATCTTGAATGTTGATAGCTTCAATTGACATCAACTCTATAATAACCGGTTCAACATAAGAAAGTGTATCGTCATCTCTAATAACCATTACGTTTGGATACAGTCTTAATTCCTCAGCTGCTTCTTCAAACAATCTATAAACTTTTTTAAGTGTTGTTATGGTTTGTATATCATCGCCTCTTTTGTTATAACGTCGTTTAATCTCGTCCCACGATGGCAAAAGTATAATGACACGATTATTTAAGTTTTTAATTTCTGCATTAAGTCTTTCAACTTCAATAAAAGTATCCCGATCATAAAGCTTTGCATAAACTAACATTGATAAAGCAGATCGATCTTGGATATTCCAACGATATCCAGAAATTTCATGCAGTTGATTGTAAAAAGAAGTTTTTCCAGATAAGTCAGGACCTTCTAAAATCAACTGACTAGTTGGAAAACAATTTATTTTATTCATGTTACCTCCTAACACGTATTATATAAAATGAAGTAATATTATACAACAAAAGATACTGTTTTGATTATGTAAAGCTATCTCACGTGTTTCAATATTAATTCAGGAACTGGGTAATTAAACAATTCAAAATCTTTTTGATACAGCTTATAAAAATATTTTGTAACATCGGGGGCATAGTCCCAATCAGGTTGTATGACTTTATCAATTCTAGATTTATTCATGTGAGGCAGTTTTTGATCAACAATAACGTCTTTACCACTTAAAAAATTTACAACATTTTCAATTTCTTCAAATTTAAAAACTTTTGTTTTATCATCAACAAAACAGTGTTGGGGTACCCAGTGATTATCATCAAATCCTATTCCTAGTTTAGGAATGAGATCTGTAAAAACTGCATACATGTAATGAATAATTCCATGAGGCGTTATTGAGTTTCTAGTAACTGTGGTTGTTTCTAGCTTTTCATAACCTTTGATTACATAAAATATTTCTGACAACATTCTTTCTATAGGGTTTCTAACAATTGTAAATGTAAATTCAACATCTAGGTCCGAATTCATTTTATTATACACATCTTTTGTATGATGTGGATGAGACTTCAAATAATGTGCCTCTTTGGTAAAGAATCTTTTTTCATCTTTTTTCCAACCCCCGAATTGGATTAGTTTTCTTATAGAAGTACCGCCTGTTTTTGGTATGTGCACAAACTGTATTGTTCTGTTGTCTTTATAAAATATCATACTACAAGTGGTCTGACTTTTGCTACACTAGTGCTAGCACCCCAGTTTGGATCATTGTGTGCTGTGCACAACCATATCGAGTAAGGCTGCATTTCTCTCGGGGCACCGCCCCACATTCTAAGCCAACCTGTATTGCTTTCGTGATCAGTAATCTTAATCCTATAAAAAGTTTTCTTATTTTTTGTAGTCTTTTTAATCATCTCAACAACACAATACCAGGCAACACCTTTTTCGTTAGGTTCCATATTAAGCACTGACTTGACGCCACTTTTTATAATTTTTTCCATTAATTCTTCTGGGAATGCTAGATCATCTCTTGTTGCAGAACACATGTCCTGGTATATTTGCAATTTTTCAATACGATTCCAATCATCTTGATTTTTTGTTTCAGTAATCAATATAGGCAGCATATCGGGCGCATTTTCTTTTTTAGCTTTCCTTACAGTCATTCCCCAGCGGCTCTTTTTAAGTTTTTCATAATTATCGATAATAATGCTGTGCAATTGCTTATGATGATCGATTGTACCATTCCACATCTCTTCTAGACAATCAAGAGCTTCAACTTTGCAAAGAGCAGAGAAACCGGTTTTGTTTAATTTGCTATGATACCATTTCCCATCTTCGTTAAATAACATACTATCAACTGATTTGTAAGGCCGATTAGTCATAATTTCTCTAACAGCATTTTTTCCTAAACCTTTAATTGATGTTAAGGGAGGAATAAAAGCTTGCTTCTGTTCTGACCACGCCCATACGAGGCCAGATTCATTAATGTCAGGTGTCGAGACTTCATAACCCATAGCTTTGATCTCAGATATTGCTTTTGAGAGATTTTTAGGATTGTTGTTCTCAGACTCAAGGATTGTGCCAAGCCAATCTGTTTCATGATAAGTGTGAAGCCATGCTGCGTAATAAGACCCAAGAGCATAAGCAACTGCATGTGATTTATTGAAGCCATATACAGAGAAGAATTCAATTCTTTCCCATAATTCTTGCGAAATATGTTCAGGAACATCGTTGATTTCTTTAGCACCTTTGACAAACTTTTGTCTTGCTTCTTCACGTTCCCCGCCTTTTTTACCCATTGTGTCTAACGATTTTTTAACCAATGTCTTTCTAAGTTTATCCGACTCTGCCGGTGTAAATCCTCCGAGCTTCTGTGCCAAGAGCATAAACTGTTCTTGAAAAGTAACATGACCGAACGTAGGGCCGAGTATCTCTTTGATAATCGGATGTGCATATTCAATATCATCAGCACGCTTTTTATCTTTGACATATTTTAGGTGAACATTTGCTCTAAGCGGTCCAGGTCGATATATCGCAGTTAAAGCTGCTAACTCAATAATTGATGTTGGTTTAGCGTCTTCACAGAACCTCCTTGCGCCTTCAGCTGTGAACTGAAAAACACCTACTTTGCGTCTTTGGTGGTACACATGTTCCCAAACCTTGTCATCGTTCTGCTCAACATATCGGCAATTAAGCTTTTCATCAAACCAATCTCGTATCTCAAGGAATGTGGGTTCTTTACCTGTCTCTTGTTGAAGAATACGTCTGATACAGTTTTCTACGTCTTTTAATAATGTAAGGCCTAGAAAGTCAAACTTAATAAATCCATTATCTTCTAAGTTGCGAAAATTCATACCTTCTGTCCAGGGTGTTTGTAGTTCACCTCGCACACCAATAATAGGCATGCCTCGAGCTAAATCGTCAGGAGGTCCTATAATGACACCGCCAGCATGTCGACCGACTGATCTGTTCTGCATAAAAAGAGCTTCAATGTGATCTTTGACTTTTGGGTATTTCTCCATAAACTCACGATATCTTTTAGAATACTTCATACAATCTTCGTGTTTTAAGACGAAAACAGATTTTTCCGTATTCTCATCTCTGGCTTGTGACATGACCTCATCTTGTAGTGGTCCTGTCATCTTATTTACCTCAGCAAAATCTATTTGATAAAACTTAGCAATATCCTTGACAAGGGACTTAAGCTTGAGCGTATTAAAATTAGAGACAGGAATGACTGCTTCATCACCGTACAATTCACGCGCAGCATCAATTAGTGCGTCACGATCTCCGGCATCAGAATCAATATCAGGCCAGCTGGTCCTGTGACGCCCAAGAAACCTCTCCCACAGAAGATCGTACTTTAGAGGATCAACCTGTGTGATGCCAAGTAGAAAGTTCACCAGCGAACCTCCTCCTGATCCTCTAGCTGCGCCAAAAAGTGTGTGATCAGCTGCCTTATGAAAAACTTCATACATTACTAAGAAGTAATTTTCAAATCCGAGATATTTGATATCTTCAAGCTCTGCCTTTGCTCTTGCGACATACTCTGGATTTGTATGCAATTCTTCTTTGACCATTGCAGCTTTAACCTTCTTTGCTAGCTGTTGAAAAGCAGTTTCGTCAGGCTTGTTAAAATCGGGAAGCTTAACGCTAGTATCAATCCAGCAATCTTCGCATTTTTCCCACGCAATGTCATGTGTTCTTTCGATTGAATCTTTAACAGTTTGTTCGTAACCCTCATAAGTGTCTTTATATTCATCATAGTGACAAACAAACTCATCCCACATTTGTTGTGCATTTTTTGGATACAATTCACACTTTAAATCTTCAAATTCAGGTAAAGGGGAAGGATCGTTGCCCATCCAACCTAACTTCTTATAGAGTTCTCTTGCTTCCCATTTGTCAGGGGAATAATAGTGTGAGTCCGGAGTAGCAATACAATTGATTCCTGTCTGATCTGAGTGACGCAACAAGTGATGATTTACAAGATGTTGTTGTTTCAATCTATTGAATTGTAATTCAAGATAAAAATTTTCTTCACCTACTGCGTCAACAAATCGATCAGAAAGATACAACAATTCCTGCTGTATCTCCTCGTCAGACTTTTTCATTGCATTTCCTCTCATGATTCTGTTAGAGTAAATACCCCCTAAACATGCTGTTGAAACATTTAATCCCCTTCCGTGTTGTTTAAGTAAGTCAAAATCAATTCGAGGATATCGATAGAATCCTTCTGTGTAAGCTCTTTTAATCAAAGTAAACAGATTACCTAATCCTTCCCGATTTTGAGCTGTTATGACAAGATGATACCTTCTTTTCCACTCGTCTTTACCAACAATAACAGTCTTTGTTTCTTCTTCATTTTCAATAACATGGCCGCCTTCTTCATCTTCTTTGATTGCCTTTTGTTTAGCAGCAGCTCTATCTAACTTTGCTTGCTCATAATCTGTTTTCCAGTCCCTAAGCGAAGGAACAAAATAAAATTCGCAACCATAAATTTGACGATATTTTATGCCTTTCTTCTGTAACTTTGTTGCATGCTTATGAGCATGCGCCAAACCAGACCCGTTACCATGATCAGTTAAACCCCATGCATCCATACCATTTTCTATAACAAAATCAATATGATCAGAAGGATATCCTAATCCATCAAACACAGAAAAACCTGTGTGTCCGTGTAATCCGACAAATCTTTTGGGGGGCTTTATTAATAAACTCATGTTACTCCTTGCAAATTAATTCCTTACACATATTATAATAATAATTTTTAATATTTACATGAGAGTAGTAATACTGTTAAAATTATTTATTAAATACTTGTTGGTGAGTTTGAAAATTTTATTTTTGTAATTGTTGGGCATGACTCAGATATTCTATCAGAAATATAAGTCGTCATTTCTGTCAACGAATTAAATACTTTGTGTTCATTATAATGCAATTTGAATAATTTAGCTGATTCTACTACATCAGTTTTTGACAAAACAATGTGCGTTGTACCTGTCAAATTAATTGCTTTTATTAGTTTGTTAAGATTGAGCCAGTTAACCTTTCTTCTTCTGCCAGTTGTGACACCAAACTCATGACCAAGATCACCAATTTTCATTAATTCAGGGTCATTTAATAAACTTTCCGGGAAGAGTGGGTCAACCCCTGATCTTGTATCATAAACTTTCGCTGCGCCCCATATGTTTCTTATCATCTGAACTGGGAAGCCTAAAGAACATGCTCCATGAGGCAAGGTTGTGCTAGAAGTAACATATGGATAGTTGCCAAAGTCTACGTCAAGCCAGATTCCTTGTGCACCTTCACAAAGAACTTTTCCGGAAAGATTCTCATCCCACATCAGCCAGTAAGGTATAGCATCTTTAGCAAGAATTCCCTTGCGAGCCATTTTATCAGCATAACAAGGCGCTATTCCCTTTGATGTGGTTCCAAGTCTTTTTGCTAACTTTTCTGTATCTTCATCAATATGAAGTCTGCTTACAATGTGCGCGCGAGGAGAAACCTTAACTTTTGATATGTCAAAACCATTTTTTTCCAAATACCTAATTTCCTCCATAAGTGAATTCTCGTGAACCACACAACCTGGACCTATAACTGATGTTACACCATGAAAAACACCGCTTGGTATTAAATGAGTTTTATACTTTTTACCATCGACAAAAACAGTGTGTCCTGCATTATTACCACCAGCCCAGCGACAGACAAAATCATATTCGCCACTTCTGGCTAATTCAGATGTAATTTTACCTTTTGCCTCATCGCCCCACGCTAATCCACAAACAATATCTGCGTATTCAATCATAGTATTCCTCTTGTTGGTTGGGGATTATAACAAATATCAATAAACTATAAATTTATTATTCATATTTTCTGAGCCTCAACTCACCATTTTTTATAATAACATATGTACAATTAGAAACCCAGTCCCCTGTGTTAACGTATGTTTTTATATTTTCATTTTTATCAACCCAGATAAGTACTTCCGGATTGTGCGTGTGTCCCATGATAAAAACATCGCATTCTTTATTCCACTTGACTAAATCCCATATTCTTTTTAGTTTTCTTTTTTTAATTTGTTGTTTTGCCCACAATGTCGTTAAGTCTACCTTGAAAACTCTTTCAATGACATTCTGTACATACGATATTAATTCAATAGTATAGCGCCATTTTACGATTCCTGTGTCGTATTGATCTCCATGTTGAACCCTGTATTTTCTCCCGGCATATTTAAAATCATATTTTCTTGTAAAAAATATACCCGAGACAGTCTGGCCTACAAAATTGTCAAAAGCATCGTCGTGATTTCCGACTACATATATAATATTTTTACCTGAATTTAAAACTTCATTAAATATGTCCGCAGTGTGTAGTGTAAAATCAGGTTTTTTTAAAAATTCTAAAATATCTCCTGCTAATATTAGTTCATCATATTCAATTGATTTTAAAAATTTTGACAATTCCTTTTCTTTTGAGTAGGCACTTCCTAAATGCAAGTCTGATATTACTAATCTTATGTAATCGTTTTTCATTTAAGTTGCGTACTCAATAATTTATAATACGAATGTATTATTTTAATTATTTCATTGATTGAATTAAATCAACAACATATTCATATGCAACTAAAAAAGTACAAATAGCAATTGGAATACCTACTACTAGACCTACAAGTATAAACATTAAATCTAACATTAATTACGCCTCTCGTATATAACGATTAAAATCCCCAAAATCAAGCCGACTACCAAAGTCCAAGGGTCAGGTTCGACTTGATTTGTTTGACAGCTAAAACCGCCAGATTCTTCTGCAAGCTCATAAGCTAAGTATATTTCACCTGTATCGCCTGAATCCACAGAATATTCCTTTTAAAAACGGAGCCATTGATAGGATTCGAACCTACGACCGGACGCTTACAAAGCGTCTGCTCTACCAACTGAGCTACAATGGCACAAAAACACTATTTGAAAATATTTTTTAATTTATCTTCCAGTTGATCTATTTTTAACATACCAATTTTTTCTTCTTTTGTAACACCATTTTTGATAAAAAATGTGTGAGGAATTGATTTAATATTAAACTTTTTTAAAGTGGAGGGATCACAAGTTTGAATATCTACATAGAAAAAATTAATATCTGAATATTTGTTGCTAATGCTATCAACCCTTTGCTTCATAACTTTACAAGGATTGCACCAGCTAGCTGAGAATTGCAGATATACATTTCCATTTTTTGTATTTTTTTCAATATTTTCATCATTGATTTCTTCCATGATTCTCTCCTGTTTTAAAGAATAATATTACTTAAGGGTTTCAAACAAAGCCCTAAGCATTCCTGTTCTCGTTGTAATGTCTAGATCACTTCCTTTTTTGATAAAATACCTTCCCACTGTTAGTGGCCAATAAACTGTTGCCCAAAGCAACATCATTTTTATTTCAAAAGAATGTTTTTGTAAAATTTCTTCTATGTCTTGATCTTTAAAATGATTACCTGATTTACTATTTAATTCTAAAATAACACTTCTTTCATAATCCCAATTATGATATGACCAGTATACTTTGTATTCAACCAGTTGATGTACTATTCCTAAACCTAAATATATTCCTAATCCCAATAACATCTTATAATCCCTTTTAAAATAAGTGGTGGACCCTCAAGGACTTGAACCTTGGACCTGCCGATTATGAGTCGGATGCTCTAACCAACTGAGCTAAGGGTCCTTAAAACTATACACCCGACAGGATTCGAACCTGTGACCCACGGCTTAGAAGGCCGTTGCTCTATCCAGCTGAGCTACGGGTGCAAAAGAGTACTCATCGCGTAAAATAAGTTACCATGAGTTCTAGAATTCACCCGAGGAATTCTAGCAATAACAACTTAGTCAAGATAGCAAACAGAACGACCAGTACCCCAGCCCTTGTGATCGGCATGGGTTGTATCTCCTGCTAGCGTTGGGTCAGGTTGAAAAACAACTTTCACTTGTTTGTGAAGAGTCTGTTTGCTGCTAGGAATAAATCCTGTGATTCGACCGCCCATGTAAGCATTGCTATTTCTAAATTCAGTAAGTGTAACTTGTTCGCCTAACAACTCACGTTGTTTATCTTCGCTTATTACCCAATCACCCGTTACAAAAGTTCCTGTTGCAACATTATATTCGTAATCGTGCTTTTTGCACATTAGTGAAACAGCTGGCTTGTTACGGTTTACAAAATTAATACTTGACATAAATTATTTCTCCTTTTTAAAATTATGCATTATTATTATAACTTACAATATTAAGTTTTACAAATTAAAAAGTATAAGTTTTTTCCAGTTTTTCAACAATTTGATCTAACTGTGTTACAGCATCTCCTAACTTTAATCGAGCTTTTACAGATCTAACTGCTTCTCGCAAAACTTTTGGATCAAACTGTTCCTTATAATCAGTGAACAAATCTTTCTTTTCTTCATTAAGAAGCTGAATCTCACCTTCGATGCGCTTCAGTTTCTCGATGAAATCTTGTAATTGCTTATCATTCATATTTCCTCCAGCTCTATAAACATAACATACTAACTTTAATTTTACAAAAATTATTCAATATGACCCGTACCAATCACTTCCCACAGCATATGAGATTGTAAAGTACCACCAAGCTCAGGAGAAACGACTGAATTAATTCTGTGACGTATTAGATGAACAGCAGTCAAACTTCCTGGCGAAAATGATTGTAAATAGGTCGGTGGAATAAAAATTGAACCAGAATCATTCTCCAAACAAGAAACAGCCCCCAAGAATCTGCTTCCATCAGGACTATATACAGCAATGATTACTTCAAATTGAGTGTTAGGTACAACTGGACTCCATGTGAAAGTTGTTCCCGATCTATAGATTGGGGCTTCAAATGCATAGCTAGGATCAACCCACAGTAACGTGTAGGGTTCGATCCAATCAAAGCCTTCAACAGTTAAGAATGCATCTTGTATTACAATATTATCAATAGTAATAGAGTGTTGTGTTAACCTTTCATACTGATATTCATACAATCCTGCAACCTGCCATTCGTTTAGTCCAACTGAATAAAGCTGTATTGGTTGTCCTAATCCTTTAAAGGAAGGGTTTCCGTTGTAATTTGAAGGTTGTGAGCTGACAAAAGTATCGTATATATTAGTAGTACAGCCATCGATGTACTGCAAATGTTCAAAATAATCACCTGACGTAGGGTAATGTAATTTTAAGTATGCTTGAATGTCAAACTCGCTAGAAACACCAACACAAGCAGGACACGCTATCTGCTTAAAATGGTATCGCGCCAAACCGACAACACTTGTTAAATCTGGTGATATATCATTATTTTCATCTAAATCATTGCTTGTATTACTTGTGTCTACTACTATTGATGAATTAGTATCTTTATCATCATAAACTTTAATAATCGATATATCACCAGAACAGGCCATTAGCAAAGTTAAAATTATTAAAAACATATCATGTTATCCTTTAAGAGAATATTATGATATTTTTATTGATTGTAAAAGTAATTTCTTGTCGACCTTTATCTGCACGTGACCCAACCACGGTCTAGGTAATAGTATCCAATAACAATCATGAGTTTCTGCAAAACAGTATATACTCGAGCCACTGCTAAGATTACAAAATGGTTTAATAATCAAATGAACTCTATTTAAAATTTTATTTTTAACTAATCCCACGACATAAATAAGTATATTCTAATTTAACTTTTTTAAATAATTAGAAAACTCTTCACGCGTCTCGCCTTGCACAAGTATTACAAAACACTTATCTTGTATATCATCAAAGATATAACCTAAGTCTTTTAAGACTATACCTATTTTCTTTTGATTGTCGCAAGAATACATTTGACTTGGAATTCTAACAAAGGCTCCTAAGTCATCAATCATAACCAAGTCTCCGACGCTTATAGTTTTTGTATTATCTTTAGATTCTTGCACCACTGTCTCCTTTGAGATCCATCTTGATACTCTATAAGATAGCAATAACTACCCCATGCTTTATTTGTTACTTTAATAACGATACCGTAAAGTTCTGCTTTTTTATCATAAACTAACTCACCGACAGATGGCTTCGGAATATTATTCATGCTAATTCTAAATCCGCTTCCCAGTATTGATACTTTTCAATTTTATTTGTTTGAATATTTTTTACAACATAACTAGCAGTAAAAGTCGGTGTCTTTTGTCCTTTAATAATTTCAAAATGGATGTATTCGTCCAGAACTATTTTTAGTAAATAACACTTAAATTTATCTAATCTAAATATTTGATTTGATTTTACAATATCACCAACCTTATACTTCATAACTTACTTCCTTGATTTGTCGTTAATTTTCTTACTAAGAATATCTTTTAAAATGCTCATTTCTTTAATCGATATATCGATTTGTTTTCTAATATCTGTCCCTTCTTCATAAAGGTGCTTTTTGTAATTTAAATCTTTTAACATCTTATTGATCATCAAATAGATGCCAGAGTCTGTATCTCTAACGATCATCATGTCTCCTAAATAAATACTGCATTAAACTGTTGAGTGCACCTAACGAATGTAGCACATTTGCTCAACTGTTTTAAAGTGGGCGCTCCTACGTAAGTACAAGTAGATCTAACTCCACCTAAAATATCTTTGATTGTATTTTTGACTTTTCCTTTATACGGTATTTCTACTGTCCGGCCTTCAGAAGATCGGTACTCTGCCACACCGCCTGAATGTTTTTGCATTGCAGTATCAGAGCTCATACCATAAAACTGCATGTAGTGTTTTTCTTCATAAACTGGACCTAGCTTATCATCATAAATAGAAAGCTCTATCTCACCTGTTTTAAAACACTTAGTTATAATTTCACCGCCCCCTTCGTCATGGCCGGCCATCATTCCACCTAGCATTACAAAGTCAGCACCTGCTGCAAATGCTTTTGCAACATCTCCTGGACATGTACATCCGCCGTCTGCGATGATATGCCCGCCTAATCCGTGCGCAGCATCGGCGCATTCTATGACTGCAGATAACTGGGGATAACCTACGCCAGTTTGTATTCGTGTAGTACATACAGAACCAGGCCCGATCCCAACTTTAACAACATCAGCTCCTGCGAGAATAAGTTCCTGGGTCATATCAGCAGTCACTACGTTTCCTGCGATAATATTTAGCTTAGGATAATCTTTTCTAACCTGCCTTACGAAGTCAACAAAGTGTTCAGAGTAACCATTCGCTATATCGATACAGACCCAACTAAGATTGCAAGTTGCAATTATTTCTTTTGCTTTCTCATACTCTTCTAAGTTTGTGCCTACGCTAATTGCAAGGTGATCTGTATCTATTTGCCCGAATTGATCGTACCAATCCTTTGGTGTACTTTGTTTTGTAACACAGGTGAACATCTCATATTTAGCTAGTTCATGTGCCATATTGAATGTACCTACTCCGTCCATGTTTGCAGCCATGATTGGTATTCCTGACCAGAAGTTCTTACTGTTCCGGAAAGTGTATTGTCGTTGCAAGTCGACTTCTTTCCTGGATCGAAGAATACTTCGCTTTGGACGAATTAGTACATCTTTATAATCTAACTTGACTTCTTGCTCAATTCTCACAATTTTTCTCCTTAATTTTTTTCAACAATTGCTTTCAACGGAAAACCAGACTGTCTAGCATAATCAATGACTTGAGCAGATTTTGTATCAGCAATCTCTTTGCTGAAAGGTCCGCCTGCTATACCCTTCCCTTTTTCATGGACAGAGCTAGCTATATTCCATGCTGTATCAATATCTTTATGAAAAAAAGTAATTAACACTATAACAACAAATTGAAAATGTGTATAGTCATCATTTAACAAGACAACATTGTATTTACTAGGCTTTACTACTTCATTCTTTTCTTTTTGTCTATCAAGTAGATCTACACCACTATCACAATCTTTGCTTTCTTTCTTTTTTTGAGTCATTGTTTCCTTTTTTAAAAGTATAACAAGCTTCTTAAGTATTTTCAAATTATTTTTTAATCTTGTGTATACCGGTAACCAAAGTCCAGGGCTGGTTCTAAAAGATCAAATATCTCAGGTGACAAATGATCTACGAAATAAAACAATGATCCTTTATACTCTCCTACAAAAGATTTTTTTGGGCTTGGTGGTATATTGGGTGGGACAACATCCCTTTCTAAAGGATAATCGTGCTCCACAACTCCGAAGAATGGGATTAGTGTATTCTCGACTGGTGAATCTGCTTTCTCTCCGCCGTATTCGGTCATGTCAATCCAATACATAAATCTATCAACATCAGCTAACCACGGAGCAAAATCTACTGAAACTCGCCATAAATAGTTTTTTTCACTTTTTTCATTTTTAAAAAGTTCAGGATTTATTTTTCTGTATATTACAGGTTTACCTTCTAAATATTTTTTTATTATACCCTTCTGGTCTAACATAATAACTTCGCCTTGAGCGCTGTAGTAAGGCATTTCGTATTCGCCTAGATTCTCTTCTACTCTGACGTTGCTTTTTTTATTTACATCTATTACGTCTAGTGCTCTTCCTCGGGACGCTAAGTCTTTCATTATCTTTTCAATTTGTTCTGATCCAAAAAACTCATACCCGGGATACATGGAGGGTATCACCTTAAATTTAGTTAAATTTTTGAATAAGTGACCTGGACCAATCATCATGCTTCGACCTATCATTTCTTTTTCGCCGGTCAGCGTCTTTATTACTAGATCCTCTTTGCTCTCGCCTCGCATATTGACTAAATCATCTTTAATGTCTTTGTTTTCTAAATCAACAACAGGAATATTGACATTGATTAAAGTATTGGCAATATCACCTACTATTGTCTGAACTGAATTCCCTTCTCTGTCGACACCTAATTTATTGATATCTTTTAACACCCAGTTTGTATCAATAATTACTTTTTTGACTTTTGGATTGATCATGATAAACTCATTGGATGTAAGCCTATCGGATGGCAAACTATACGTGTCAGGGCCTAGTATCATATATTTAATGTAGTCAGCTGGATCATCGCTTATCCCGCCCTGTAACTTGCCAGGCATTTTGGTTTGAAATATTCCACCCCTCTCAGTTTCTGCGTCTCTATCAAATGCCAAAGCAACAGGCCCATCTAAGACTAAGCCAATTTTTCCGATCATTGAAGATCCTTTCTGTGCTTGAAAATTATTATAACCGATTGATGATACTGCACCAGATATTTTTAGCTGTGTCTTGTTAGACCAATTCTTAAAATCATTTAATAACGTTACGACACTGCCTTCGTAAAGATTGAACCAGTGAATGATTTCAAGATTGTTTGAATTCAAAAAAGAACGATTAGCACATGTATCGAAAGCTTTATAATACGCAGACTGTTCTTCTTGACCTAAGTTTTGAAATTGTTTAAAGTGGCCACTGACACAGTTATAAGATGGTTCAACAGTAACACTTGAGTCAGTTGAATTAACAACCTCAATATTTTCTTCATCTTGTTCTCTTAAAACATCTCTAATTATTTTTCGAACAGTCTTTTTGTTTATAAACATAATTTATTCCTCACAATAATTATGTTATGTAAACTAATAATACTGTGTCAAATCTATATTTTTACCTTTTGCTTCTTCAAGATATCTTAAAGGATTGTAATTGTCTGTTTTTGTTATGCTTTCAAAAGACATTTTAATACCTGTTGCTAGATCAATCTTTGGTGACCATCCAGATACATTTCTAAACTTCCAAGAAGTTAACATATGGTTACCAAGGTAGTCTGTTTTAGAGTGCCATCTGATTACATTCTCAAGGTCTAGATCGATAACTTGTTGAATTAGCTTTACAATCTCTCCTGTCATTAAAGGGGTTTCAGCTGCAACATTCCAATCCTGATACCAGAGATTCTGATTTATTGCTGTTAAAACTGCATCGCAATAATCGTTGACATGCATATAGTCTTTAATTTTTGAAGGATCCAGGAACATATCAATCTGAGTCTTTCCGTTAATAGCACCATAAATTGATTTTGCAATGAGTGAATTCATATCTCCAATTCCCCCATAAGCGAATAGAGGTCGAATAATCATCCATTTTTCAACTTGACTTTTAATAATATCCTCTGCGCAAAGTTTTTGACATCCGTATAAAGTGTGCGGGCCTCTATCTGATCTTTCTTCAATTTGCTTGCTTTGATAGTTCTTTGTATCATATATCACTGTCGTGCCCATGTAGCAGACAGGTATGTCTAGCTTTCTTGCAGCCCGGGCTATTGTGTACGTACCTTCAACGTTGGTTAAGGTAGATTCTTTAGCATTAAGTGCTACAACGTCTGTGCCAACAACTGCCGCATTATGTATTATAACATCAATTTTTTCACTTTTGAAAAAGTTTACCCAGTGATCAATTGAATTTCCATGAACACAAGGTTCTTTTTTCTCGGACCATTTTGTAAAATAATTATTATATTTTGTCACACTTTCATTGACAACTTCTATATCAAATAATTTAGATCTGGCTATTAGATTTCGGCCGATGAAGCCTTTTTCTCCGGTGATGAATAATTTCATTTTTTACTCCTTTTTGATATATTATACAAAGCATTATTGAATATTACATATGTGTATGATAACTTTTGTGACGCTCATACATGATATCAGTTTTTACATGATAGTGATCAATACCTAATGCATGCCCTGTTTCATGAACAACAACTTCATAATCAGTCATACCTTCGTGTGAAAGCTTTATGACTGCATTATCTAAATACCTATAAGTCCAATTGAGTTCAGTGTGTCCGTAAGTATGTACTGTATCAATAGTATCATCAGCAGGTGCAAATTTAATAACATACTTTTCTGGTTTGCCATCACAATGTTTTCTTGTAGAAATTTCACCAAATTCATGGCCTCTTGATTTCCAATATTCGATAGCATCTTGAACGTACTCAATTTCAATATTAGAATTTTCACAATAAACAACATCGGGTGCTACACGCCAGGTTGCAAAGTATTCATAGTCTGCAGCAAATGTTGAAGCAATCAAAGCTAGTAGAAACATAAAAACTCCTTTTATTTTTATTATAAAAGGAGTTTCTTAAATTTGCACGTGTTTTAAATAAATTTAATATCTTCCATGATATCTTCGTCGATACAAACTACCTCGACTAAGACCTTCATTAATGTCTGTATCGGGTCCTACCATACCACTACGTGTCTCCGGTTGTCCAGAGGGTGGTACATCTCGAGATGTAACAGACTCAGGGTTTGACTTGAATTCAATATCATCATCTTTTGTACTAGCAACTTTTGCAGAACCTGATGCGGATGGAGTCAATTTACTAGCATAAGTTATAGCTCCAGCGTCTAACAACATCTGAAGAACCCCGTCGTGAAGCATAGAAGCAGCCGTAGTTGTACCGCATTCTGAACTGAAGACGCGCAGAATTCCCCTCTGTTGACTGACAAAACTACCTTCGCGCTGGGACGCTCGAACTCTTTCGCCTATCGAAACCAATGCATTTTTATCACCATCTAAAGTGGCAATTGCTGATGCTGCTAAAACCTCTTTATATTCACCTGCAGCTTCAGGATAATTATCACAATAAAGTTCTGAATCCTCGATAAATTCTAAGATTGCATTTATTGGCGGTTCAGGTTCAGGTTCTTTAACTTGTGGTTTGAAAGTTTTTCCAACGGACTTACTTACGGGTCCTGAAATTATTCTATAACGATCACCCACTTTTGCATAAGTGTACGGGTCTCCTCTTCCACTAATACCATAATCAGATCCCGCCTTTCCGAATTCAGGTTTAACGCCTATCTCAGGTGCCCAATATAAATCCCAGTCTAACCAAACGAAATAATCACCTTTTGGAACAGGGACATTCATTCTTTTAAGAATTTCAGCAGCTTCTGATGGGGGAACTTTTACTGCTTTTGGATTGTCTGCTGCTTTCGCTTTGTCTAAGATGTCTCCTTCTCGCGGATCTAAGTTTTTACCCTTAGGATCAGCGTCAGGTATAGCATGTTCTTCTTCATTCAATAGTGATTCTATCAATAAATTCAAATTTCTTTTAGTGATTCTCATATTAGTTAAACTCCCCGATATAAATCTATGTATAAGTATTAGTTAAACAATAAAAAATCCCAACAATAATTGTTGGGATCCTTTTTTTAATCGCGAAAAAAGATTTATTCTATTTCACCTTCATATCTTAATTCAAGCAAACGTTCAGATGCAGTACAATCTTGCAAGTAAGCGTCTAATTGTTCCAACGAAGTGCATACTGCAATTCCCGATGCTGCTAACATGAGATTAAATTGTGCACCTGGTGGTAAGCCATCGCAAAAATAAACAATTGGCTTTTCTAAACAATTCATGTAACCTGCTTCAAAAATCGACCCCATATCTTTATTTCTTGTATTACATAGCATCCAGTCACATTCATGAAGATGCCTAATATTTCCTGAAAATATTTGATCTTGTATAGACTCATTAGCATCATTATCACAAAGATTTTCATCTTTGGGTGAAAAATAACTAATACCTTGTTTATCAAAGACAGCCTTAATATTTTCTACTTCTTCTAACCATTCGGGTGAAAACCACCCTGATGCTAAATAAACTTTTCCTAAGCTCATTATCTCTCCTTATTGTTTTTGTTTTTGTACAACTGCTATCATAACGCCTCGCCACCAATCACCATCTGGAAATTCGCTACAGTCTGGTTTGTCACTAGTGTCAATTTCCCAGTATGCCAAGACATTATAATTTAAATCTTTAAATGCTCTATTCGTTCCTGCTTGAACTCTTCCTGAATTCCAATCATCAACAACTGTTACGAACAAGTCGTCTAATACATCATTATAATAAATGTAAGCATTATAATGATCTTCTTCGTTATGCGCTCCATCATAAAAATAAAAATTAATCTTATGATTTATTTTTTCTTTATCTAGAGAAAAGCAATCTTCTTCTAAAATTGTTAACTTATCTTTATCAACTTCACCTAAATAATAGTTTAAGTTATGATAGAAAGTATCGCGTGAATGTGATCCAAAGTCATTAAATTCAGACCAATCATCAATTGCGTAAGCGTGATTAATCTTGTTTAAATTGCTATGTAACAAAGATATCAAAGTGGATCCACAATACGAACCTATTTCGAGATAATTTAAACCCAAAGTGTCACCCATATTATTCATGAAATGACGAAAAGACATCCCAGAAAACCCGCACAACTCAAAAAAACTATGCTTTTCTTTGTCAAGCCTCGATCTATTATTAAGAGCCAATGCCAAACTTTGAGCAGTTTTAAGAATTAGTGCCGTTGACGAGGGGTGTCTTTCTCTTAGTTGCATTATCTACCCATAAAGCTGTTGTAATCTTTCTTCATGTTTTCAATATCAAGCAATGCGTCATCCCAAAGCCTGGTAAATATTGTAGGTGTACCCGGGACATGGTTTTTACCATTAATATCCTCACGGCGAGACTGATAAATTGTATCATTGGGATGATATTCAAACTTATCGTTCTTTGGTTCCGGCCAATATAGGTTTGTACCTCGTGATGTTTCGCCACCTTTACCATCAGGTACACGAAATGTTTTAATATAGTGCATATCTGGTTTATTAAAATCAATACGCGCTGACGCTTCAGGTAGAACTTTGATTATTTCTCTTGCCATGTACGCGGCAAGTAAATTATCAGCTGCCGGTTGAATTTGCATATCTTGACGTTGAGCGATAAAGCCTAGCAGATCTTTTAAATTAAGACGCATTAGATAAAATGAAGTCATGCACTTTGGTAAAATCATTCTTGCATCCATCATTGATACAATCTTGGAATCTGTCATGTCAGCATATAGTTCCTTAGATTCTCGAACTAACTTTTTCCAGCGCCTATCAAACTCGGGTGTGTTTTGCACAGCTTCAGGAATTACTGCGGGATCATCCCTTAAGTCACGATCACCAGTACACTGTGCGGCAAAACTCCCAGCACGATGTCGTATGATGTGTGTAACCTCTTGAAATGATAAGCCGCTTAACTTAAATGTAAACCCTAAACATTCCATAGGCGTTGGGAGTGCACGAAAACAAAGAACATCCTCAAGATTTGCAGACAATTCTTTTAAACTAGCAGTAGCTGGATTTGTTTCATCGTGATGATCAGCCCATGTTGCTTTTACATATTGCCAAGCAACATTAAGCGCTTGTGATCTAGTTGGATGATCAACTAATTCAACTTTCAAATGTGCAAGATTGTTATAGAATGTTGTGTTGGGTTCTTGACCAAACTTAAGTTCCATTGGCAGATCAACAGGTTTCAAATCATTATTCTGTGGCATGCAAAGCCTCCTTGTTTAAAATTTACTTATTTATTATAAATAAAAATACTAATCTTTACAACTTTTATTTTATTATTAACTTACTAGGGTTCGTGTAGACAAATGTATTATCACGACCATCAACTTCTAAATTATAATTTTTTCTAGGATAATAGCAAACTATTCCGTGTTTTGCATAATCCACAATATGCTTGGGAGCATCGTCAATTGCAGCAACTATTTTATCTTTATCATAGTACTTTGACCTAGCACACCATCGAAATTTCTCTGTGCTAAAGTCAACTGCATCAAACGAAATGCTGTTATTTTTTAACCAATAAAACGTATCATAAAAACATTTTAAATTTTCTTTAGGTCTAGCTGTCAATAGTTGGATCCAATAGCCTTGCTTTTTCAAATTATCTAGCATCTCAATCGATCCATCAACGACATCTAAATTCCTGAATCCCCCTTTATTAACAAATTCGTAAAATACAGCTTCGGGATTCAAATCTAATTTATTTAGTGCAGTTATAAAATAGTATTCTTTACTATAGACATCAATTTCTAAATTATAATTTTCCCCTAGCCAGTCTGCAAAGCCTTGCCGGAATTCAGTCAAAACATCATCCATGTCAACAATAACAACAGGTTGGGACCCATCCCAGTTATCTTGTGTCTTGTGAAGAAAATTTAAATACGAATCTTTGTCATAGAAAGCTTCAATAAAATTTTCACTAGATATTTGATTAATATTAAGTATAGCCAAGATGTATCGAAATATATCTACAGATTCATAGAGCATTTTTGTTTTGTCTACAAAATCTGTTTGCGCATGATGATCTTTAAAATCAACAGATTGCATTAACTCACTAACTTCTGAATGTAAACAAAGCGATAAAGTTTTTGTAATATCTACAATTTCGCTATCGCTTAGTTTTTTTTCGTTTAGATTGTATAAGCTAGAATTGAATTTTGCTTGTAAATTGAACAGGTTCTTCAGCATTTTTGACCTCACTAATTTTGCCTCCTGCAATTGCAAAGGCGTCTGTTAAACAATCAGGCTCTATTTTTTCAAAAAATATTGAACTATGATCTGATAAGCGAATAATTCCTGATAAAAAATCTTTATTTATATTTGTAATAATACAATGCAATTCATCCTTATTACAAAAACTAAAAGAATTAATTATTTTATCATTACTAGCAGTCAAAATTAGTTTGTGCATCAATAACCATTTTTAAGTCTATCATTAATTATTATGTCTTTATCTAAATATGCCTTAAAAAATTCATCTGAGTCTATATTTAGATGAATCATTAACGAAAAGAAATAGTTAAAAGCATCAACGATCTCTTCTAAAAATTCTTCCTTATTGAATTCTTCATCAATATCAGTTTGACGATGTGACTTCCAATTCTTTAAGTGCTGAAGTGCTTCAAACATCTCCTCAACTCCATGCAATGCTAAGTCTCTTAGGTATTTTTGCCCATCTTTTGATGCAGGATTAATTTCTTCTGGTTGAGCTTTTGGAACCGTTTGGCTTAAATTATCCATAAAAGCTTTTCTAAGTAAGAAAATCTGTTCTAAACGATCACACTTAAATTCACTATTTGTCTTCTCTTCTTCCTTTGACGGACTCAAGCATTGATTCAATTTCTCTTTCAATTCTTTCTTTACTTTCTTTCGTAAGTTTAAGGTTTCCATCGCTACTCTCCATTTCAAAAGTTCTTAAGTGATCAACAATATCCGTCCCGGATAAAATAGCTATCTGCAAAGTTCTAGCCACATCTGAGATTAGTTCATCTGAAAATTTCATTTTATTCTCCTATTTTTGAATACTTGGTACCCAATGTGTCGTCCTCTTGTCTTTAGTCTTTTCTCTAACAACAAGATTACCACATGGATCTGTTTTTTGATTATACACAGCAAAACGCCGGCTGTACAAACCTTTTTCACCATTTGACTGCCTATATGTTGCTATTGTAGCTCCACCCATTCTGTATGATAGTCTAGTAATCCATCGGCATGCCTCAGAAAGCGACTTGAACTCTTTTTCTGTGATATCTTTGCTTAGTCTGTGGGGTGATATCTCACACGCGTAAAGTATTTCTGCTTTTAAATAATTACCAACCCCAGATATTACAGATTGATTCATCAAGTTCTCTGCTATGGTTTTATTAGGCCTCTTTAAAAACCTTTCTCTAATTGTATTCTGATCAACTTCTGAATTTAAAACATCAGGGCCCAGTGAACTGATTTTTTTATTTAACTCTTTTAGGTCAACAACAACTTTCAAAGTTCCAAAGTTTCTGATATCGGTAAAATAAAGTGGCTCGGCATCTTCAAAGAAAAAACAAACACGAGCATGTTTGGAGTGCACGTTAGTCCACATTCCTGACATACCTAAGGTATTAAACATGTAATAATCTTCTTGCTGATCAGTAAAAGTAAAGTATATAAATTTTCCTTTACAGTTAACGTCTTTTAAAAGAACTGGGTACTCAAATCTATCCCAGCCCGGTATCGCTTGTTTCTTTCCGTATCTTCCGGATATAATTCCAACAGACTTTAAAGTCTTTCCTTTGAAATTCTGTAACCAATCAATTGTCTTTTTTACTTCTGGACCTTCAGGCATTTACACCGCTCCTAAACCAATCTGGCATTGTTGCGCGCGGTTCCCATTTGGCAAACCGCACTTTGTCTTGAATATAATAGTTTCTATAGCTTTTTACCGGGTCCCCCGGGACTTTATAATCTTCTTTCATGCATACAGCAAAAGGGGACAGACCTTTGTTCTTCATGAAGCGTGGCTTATTCTTACCGAGCCAGTCTAATACTGCTTCAGACTTATGTGTTCTCTGGTATCTCTGTGTGTATTCTTTGCACAGAGCGACACCTAATTCCCAGTGCCATTCGTAATTTGCTAGCGACTCGTTTGTCCACAAGGTGCAAGGGTGTCTCATATGAGAAAGTTTCCACGGTGGCTGCTCGAGTGGGTGCGTGTTATCAAAAAGCCACTTTTGAACATCTCTAACCCTTTTAAAGTCCGTTATTTCGCCATCATAATAATTCTTGAGCAAGTGTAACCAATGCGCTGTACAGAGCATTTGCCCTGATTCTAAAATCATTTTTACAACGTGCTTATTACAGTGATATTTTGCTGCTATTGCAGGATTCTTATCAAGAACAAATATATTCATTACTTCTTAACCAATTGACATAGTTTACAAGAGCGCCATCTTTTGGCTGTACAGTTTTCCACTCACCTTTACAAAAAATTCGATAAGCATCAGAACCGTACTTTCCGATACCATATAGATTGGTAGCATCACCTTGCCAGTCTTTGCTTAGATAATCATAAGACATTTTTTTAAGAGCTTTAGCGCGTTTCTTCGATAGACCTAGAGGTTGTATAAGCTTTACCAGATTATTATAATCAGCTTTTGCAAGATCTTCGGGTGTTGGCCATCGCTTTAAAACTTCCCAAAAATAAGGTTCAGCAGTTAACCGTTTTGTTAAGTTACAAAAAATACAACAAACAAAAATCTTCCAAGGATCTTGCCAGAGTTTTTCTTGCAGCAGTGTGTAAGGTGATTTAGGGGCTTTCCAATTCATAGTAATTATATTATATTACTATTTCTTATTTTTTACACGCTTTTTCATAATATTTGTAGGGCGCTCACCAAATTTTCTTTTTTTCGGTTTTGATCTAATTACTTCTTTGATTATATTTTTATCTGAAATTTCTATCCCTTGCTGTCTTAAATAATTTACAACGAATAATTCTCTTTCTTCCTGTGTTAATTTTGACCACACGTACCTTGTGTCTTTTTTAATAGTTGTAATTGTATCAGACATTATTTTTTTAGAAATATTAAGAATATTAATTTGCTCTTCAATCACACTGTCAGGCTTGACAAAAACCTTAAAGCAGTAGACCATTAAATCATCTAAGTATGATTGATTATAAGCTTCAGTGATTTCTTTGTAAATATTAGTTAATTCTTCTTTATAATCAGCATCTGCATGCTTTACTAAATCAGGATGACATCTTTTTACAGATTTTCTGTATAGATCTTTTGCCCATTTTTTATTTACTGTTTTTTTATTTGATTTATTTTCTGATTGATTTAAATCATCATCAATATTAAATTGATTATCTATTGTTTTATTTTGGTACTTTTGTAACTCTTTTTTTTTAGCTGTTGTTGTTAAGTGCCCTTGCATTCCCGATATTTTAATAAATTTTTCTTCATCGGTAATTGATATTCTTTTAAATAATTCAGAAAGGTACCAGCGCATATCGTGGTCAGATTGTTTCATATCTGATTCCATTTCTTTTATTATTTCTTTAAGACTTAACAGCTCAGTGATTAAAGTTACATATTTCGATTCTAACATTTTTTATTTTTTGTAGAACATATCCCACAAAACCATAGGCCACAAAATAGATCTTGCTTTATAATCTTTAAACAATATAACTTCATCATCTACTTTTGATCTAGCTTTATTAGGTAAAGCGCTTCTAATCCCTGACAATATCAAACTTAAAGAATGAAAATGAACATAAAGTGTTAAACTAGTCCCAATATAAAAAACTAAAAATATTATCACATAAAACATAAAGAAATTACCTCACTTTTTTTCTAATCTTATCAACAAGACTCATTATATCCTTTTCGGATATTTTTTCTCTACTTTTCTTTTCTTCGTATCTTCTCTTAGCTGGATGAAACGTTTCTGCCTTGATGTCTTTTTCTTCTTTTATTTCTTCATTAACTTTTGATCTTCTAGTTTTTGAACTAACTAATGTTGCCGAAGCTTTTATACTCTTCTTGCGCTTGTTCACACTTTCAGCTACAACTTTTACAGAATTTTCAAAATTCATTTTCATTTCAAGGGGAATAAAAACCCTGTCATCAACTAAAACCTCTAGATAACAATCATAGTTTCCTTCCTTTAGTATTGTTTTCATAGGGGGTATAACGATTACAACTTCATTATCAGGTTGAAAGTCTCCTTGAATGGAATGAGTCATTTCACTACCTTCAATCATTAGTCTACACAAAGGTACGCCTGGGCGTGTTCCTTCTATTTGAACTTTAAAAGTCATTTCATTTTCATCATCTAAATCTAATTCAATTACTTCCATCTGAGCCTCTTTTTATTTTTATTGTTTCTGCAATTACACTAAATATGTTTTGTTTCTTATTTTCAACTGATTTAGCCTCTGCTGTCACAACAACATTTGTACTATCATCAACTGTATACGTACGTCTATTAATTATAGGTCTAATTAGTTCTTTTCCATTAATTTCAATTAGTTTAGCTGCGATTGTGAACTTTTCTAAAGTGTCGTCAACAAGCTCTCTAGCAACAGTTCTTCCACCACGAATAATTCTAACAACTTCAACAATTAAAGGGCCCAACCCTAATGTTATCATCCCATGATACGCAGCGCCACCCAAACCTTGCGTAATTATTCTCATTTATGTCCTAATACGTTTAAAAACACTGTCAACTGAAGGGCTTCCTGAATCATTCTCTAAATCAAACCTTCCAATTTCTGTCACGTTGTCATCTTGATAAAATATCAATTGATTACTTGCGCTATCAAGCTCCCATTGACCTACTGTAAAGTGGCGCGTTAGTCTAGTGTCAACTTCTACATCATCAGAAGCAAAAACAACTGTTGAAGTACTTCCTGTTACTTCCCAAACTATTGACCCGCTAAAGGATTGTGATAATATTAGTTGCGCTCCATAAATTCCTGTTGATCCTAGCTCATAAACTCCCGTATTCGTTCTAGAAACGCTACCTGTACCTAGCGTATCAAATGTCTGGTAAAAGACATGATCACGTCGGCCTGTTAAGGCTGATCCAAAATTAACTGTTTTTACTAATTTTATTTTTGCATTAGCCATTTATTGCTCGTTATTGTTTCTAGAATTTACAATTTTTTCTGGTCTAGTTCCAATAGGTCTTTGCTTTTCAGGTTTAATTCTTTTTTCAGGTTCACTATGCTGTTTTACAATTGTATCAATTAAATTATTTTTTTCTTGTGTTATCTTTGAGCTCATATCATAACTAAATATTACGTTATCAAGAAATCTTATGCATTTCACATAAGAGTCTACTAAGACCGCGTAACCATTTTCATCAATTGCTGAATTTTTTAGTGCGTTTTCAAAAAATAAAATAAGTTGTCTGTAATTGTTTACGTGAACTAAATCATCATTAGTAAGTTTTTCATCTGTTTTAAAAGATATAAGATCTTTAATTTCCATATTCGTAACCCCGTGTGTACATGAAAATAATAAAAAAAAAGCACAATTCGTAAACTGTGCTTTTTTAAATAGTAGTTTTGTAAAACTAATTATCTTGCGACAATTGTTATAATATCATCTACTTCCAAATCAAATGCAAACGAACCAGAAAACTGAGTTGCGTCTATTTGTGTTAATACGTAGTCACCATCAGTAGGCGCTGTATTATCAACTTTAGAGCCACTTACTAAAAGCTGACCGTTCAAGAACAGATCAACACTTTTAAATAAATTAGCTTGAGTAATATCATTGATTTCAGAAGCAACGTTACCGTTAAGATTTCCGATGATATCAAAATGTGTTGATGCAGCTGCAGTTGCAGATGCAGTCAATATCAACCCAGTAACACCTGATGAAATTCCTGTTTTAACATTTAACACTGCCTTTTTCAAGCTAGCTCCAGCTGCAGAACCAAAGCTTAAATTACCAGCACCATCAGTTTTCAGAAATTGTCCATCTGATCCATTACTATTAGGTAAAACAAGCGTTCTTCCGGATGTCGTAGCTGTCGTTATAGTGTGTGTTTGACCATTCTTGGAAATTATAAGCTGACCACTATTAGCAGGAGTTTGTCCGTCTAGAATTGTGATTCCATTTCTCTTAACTTGTAAAACATCATTTGCATCTGTTGTTCTAAAGCTAACCTGACTAGCTGTATTTAAATCGATAGTCGATCTGGTTTGTCCAGAATCTTGCAGTACGATCTGTCCGCTAGACGCTCCAAGCGTAAGAGCAGTACTATTCTCACTTTCAATTAAGAGACCCGATGCGTGTGATCCACCAATCTGACCCTGCTTTGTAGAACCTGATAAGAAATCATTGATGTAATACTCAGTTTTACCAACCTCTTGTCCACCATAAAGTAAGACGTTAGAAGATCCTGAAACAAAGTTATTATCTCCTGATCCTGTTACCATTGAAGCTGCAACAATCAAGTGATTTGATTCTCTGTTGAAAACCAATCCACCAAATGTCGTTGCTAACTGCAGTGAGCCAAGACCATTAATCATGTCAGCATTTGCAATTGAATTGTCGCCATCATCTCCAGCATAAGTTTCAGATGCACCTAGCATTTGAACTTCAACAACGTTAGCTCCTGCTGATGAACCCGATAAAACAATACCATAAGCACGTTTTCCTGCACCATTTGATGAACTTAACATCAAAATAGAACCTCTCAGTCTATCTAAAACTTCCATCTCACCTGTTGTAGAATAGCTTCGGTGATTTTGAAGCTTAAATTTCATAACTGCCCCGGCGACAGCATTTTGATTTGCATTAGCTTCTTCAGCATCAACTGTTGGATTAGCTCTATCGAGTTTGAATATACCAAAAGGTGAACCTGCTGGAGGTGTATCTGACGCATCACTTGGCATTGCTGGGAATGATATTGTAGCATCATTAAAAAGACCGTTGGCAGAATTGTGGGAAAGTGATCTTTTAAAAACCAAACCATAATCATAAGCTGCAACGCTTCCTTCGACTTCAGTAGCAGCAGAATGGAAAGATGCTGACGTCAACAATGCTCCGGATCCAGGATCATTTCCATGAAGGAGTAATACCGGATCGCGATATTCAACAACAGAAGATGTAACATACTGATAAGATATGTCACCTGTAATATCTAAATCACCTGTAACTGACAATCCGCCTGTAATTGATGCGTCACCTGAAACTGTTAAACCACCTGTAACAGCAACGTTGTTAGAACCAGCATCAAGAACAATATCTGCAGCTTCACCGTGAATATTAACAGTTTTATCAGTAGCTCCATTTTCACCAATTGTAATTGTACGAGTACCATCAGTACCAATATTAATATTTTGGTTGTTGTTATCATTACCAATGCTTATTGCACCACCAGTTGAATTAAGATTAACAACACCTGTTGCATCTAAATGAATCTGTCTAGTATTTGTTGTGGTAATATCTCTATCATCGCTAATTGCAATAATTGTAGCATTATTCTCTTGCAAGTTAATACCGGTCTTACCATCTAACGTAAGTGCTCCAGCAGCTGTTGCGAATTCTGAAGCTGATCCGGCATCAATATTAACTGCGCCAGCAGTAGCATTAATATCAATTGCACCTAATCTAGCTGTAATATCAATTTCACCACCATCTGATTGCAAGTTCAATCCTGTTGATCCTGAAATTGTAAGCGCGCCGTTTGTTGTCACATTAGATGCTCCAACAGCGTCTACGGAAAATGTGCTTGTTCCATCAATAGTAATTGCACCTGAAGAGTCAATGTCTAAAGCTGCCGTATCAATATCAAATGCAACATCTGCAGCTTTACCGATATTAATTCCGCTAGATGCGTCTATGTCAATAGTTGAACCTGCGTCTATATCAATTGCACCTTGTGTATTTGTTATAGTTGTAGTACCTTCTCGAGCAGTTAATGTAATATTATCTGAACCTGATAATGTAAGTGCACCATGAGTTGTTATGTTCGTAGCACCGACTGCGTCCACAGAAAATGTACTAGTTCCATCAATAGTAATTGCGCCAGCAGCATCAATGTCTAAAGCAGTAGAGTTAATATCAACAGTCTGTCCAGTACCGTCTAAAAGAAGAGTACCACCTTTCGATCTAATCTCAACTGTACTATCAGCAGCTTCTCCAATTCCAATTGTTCTAGTACCGTCAGTACCAATATTGATATCTTGATCATTATCATCAGCACCAATGCTAATCGCACCGCCCGAAGAATCAATTGTAACTGCTCCTGAAGCGTTAACATCAAATATTGAAGATGAAAAAGTTCCAGCTGTTTGGTTAAAGGGTTCGCCATCTACACCATGCACTCTCTCCAAGGCGCCTGCAAATGCACCGAGAAGATCTAATAGATCCGATCCAGTTAGTGCGGCGACTGTTGATTTTGCTGTGTAGTCTCTCGAATCTTCTAAGAACAAGTCTGTAGCAGATCCTGTTATCTGTGTTAATCTCACTTGTGTTCTTTGTGCCATTTTTTTCTCCTATAGCAATTATTTAAACTTTACCTGACTTAAAACGGAACTATAACAACATAACGTAAATTACATTCATAAGTATCAGGCTGAAAACAAAATATCAAGCAAAATATAAAAGATTTATTTCTAAGACTTGTATAGAATATTTTTTAAGTTTTTCATGTGAGCGTCAAATTTAGCAGACTCACTATTTACAAAATCAACAGCATAACCTTTGCCTAGAAAATTAGGGTCATCAAAGATAAACTGAAATCTCCCTCTTTGATCCCTACCTGCTGATTGCAGCTTAAGACCCTTCATCATAATGTATGCAGCAATGGCTATGTCCGAAGTTTCGAATGTATTCATATTATTCATAACTATTTCCGATCATAATCATATGCTTTCTATGGTTGAATAATTTGCGAATAAAAAACTACCCTTGTCTGGTAAACTAGCAGATACAAAAAATATTGTAGATCCTGCAACTGAATAGTCTTGGAAAGGAGCACTCGTAATGGATGTTGCCGGCATTTGCATTAGTCCGTTAACAAAAATTGATACATTTTTTACGTGGTTTGGTTCGTGATCAAGGGTAAATGCAGTATTTGTACCATCAGCTTCTCCAACATATTCACTATACACATTGCTAACAATTGAAGACCCAGATAACGACCCAGAAATAAAGACGTCACCACCAAAAACCGATGTTCCTCTTGTTGATGTCCCTTTAGAATTAACAGATCCTGAAACATAAAAATTTACATCGGCGCCAAGGGATTCATCTGTTGAAGCGGCGGAACCTCCTGATAATATCAAAACCTGGGTGTCTGTGCCATCCTCTTTCAGGTTGATCATATTCTTACCGCCCGAATTGAGCGTTATTTCATCAGCTTGAAAACGAACAAAAGTATCAGCATCATTTCTGTGGTAGAGATACTCACCTATCTCCATGCTACCGCCAACAGAAAGCTTATAAGTTGGATTATTTGTTCCAATTCCGACTTTACCAGTAGTCGTAACAAAAACCTGACTTCCTGCAGCAGCGCCCTGGTTTAAAGCCAATGCACCAGAAACAGCTAAATCTCCTCCAAAAGCAGATACCCCTGTTGTGCCAGAGCCACCAATTGTTCCTGATACGAAAAAGTTTACGTCTGTTCCAGGGAACGAAGGTAATGTTCCATCTGCCCCTGAACCTATTAAAACTGATCCCGTAATTGCTAGTGCTGTAGATGTTGAACCTTCAACTTTTAACTGCACTGGCTGATTATCAACTATGATTTTTGCACCTAACCCAACACCACCCTCATCATAGGCTTGGTCAAGTGTATTTTGAGTATCTGATCCTCCACCTGCAGCAGCTATTGTAATTTGCCCACCAGATCCAGAAGTAATCGTTATGTTATTACCTGCTGCCAAATAAGAAGTTCCATCTGTCAGCTGTGTAAGTGATCCTGATAAACCAGTCTCAAAAAATCCTTTATCCGCAAAATCCCCAACATAAGCAAAAGCCTTAGCATGAGCAGGGATTTTAGATGCGTTATAATCTTGAAGAAATAATATTCCATTGTAAAAATCAACATTCCAGTCAATATTGTCAAGCAATGGAATCTGATCACCAATACCTCCTGATCCATTATCTTCATAGATATTAATAATGTAAGGATTGGGTGCTACTTGTGAGAAAAATGGTGGAACTAATTGAACCTTACCTAATGTTTCATGAACAATACCGTCGTCATTAAAAATAGTTCCTTTTTTTGGATTGTTCGAATTAGATTCATAATCTGATCTAAATACAAATTTATATGAGTGAGGCCCTGATGATTGTGAAGACTCACCTGAATCTGCTCCTGAACCACCGTCAGGGTTAGTTTCATTTGCATCGTAAGTTGTACCTGTCAAAACTGTTAATGCAAAATGTATATATTCTACTGTTGCAGGAGCTCCATCTGATGCACTTTGTAACAAATATAAAGTTTGTGATGGATTTAGTGGTATATTTTGACCAAATATTTGAGATGAAGCTGCCTGTATATTGGAGCCAATTAGCTCTTCACCATCTGTTTTAAGATTAGATGTGTGAGCTTTTCCTAAAAGCTTCTTCTGTGCAAAAAATGTTGCGGAGGTATTACTTTTTCCTGCCATCTATCCGCTCCACGTCACTGCAATACGATTAATATAACCAGTCCAATCTTTGTGAGCTGATAGTTTTAAAACAAAATATTCAGCTCCTGAAGCTGTACCATCAACAGTTTGACCATTAAAAGTAGATACGTTTGTTGCCCCTGACGAGTCGATTGTTGCGTCTATGTCTCCAAACAAGCAGCCATCCCCTTCTGAAATATTCCCTGCTCCGGCAGAAGGTTTTCCCAAATCTAAAAATTCTGTTTTTCCTGGTATGTTCAATTCAACAAATACATTTTTATTTTCACCTAAAGTAGCTTGGTTTGCTCCGGTTATCCCAACAAGCGTTGCGTCTCCATACAAGACAATTGTTATTCTTGCCAAATCGTTGCTTGTATTGTTTAAAAAGCCTCTATAATACTCTCTAGTCGACGCACCCAATGAACTATAATTAACATTACTAGACGGACCATCAAAAAGACCACCGTCTGTATAGTTTCTAAAGTCACCTATGTTTCCTCCGTCAATAGGGCTTATAAGCTTTTTATCAAATAACATTAGTCCGGTATAATATCCTGGAAAGTCTGTATTATCATTTAAAGATCCAGTTGATGACCAGTTATAAATTGTTGATGTTACATTTGATTGTGATCCATAACTACTGCTCTGTATTCTAAATACTTCTCCTGTAAAGTTTTCATTAGTGTTAGCATTTGAAGTATCACTAGCAGAATAGACAAGTAACACTGATGATGTCATTATCAAAGTATTGTGAGTATCTAAATTAGATTTAAGAGGATGATCAAAGACAAGTGATCCTGTTGCTGCATGTTTCGCGTAGTCAGAGTAAGACCCACTCAAAGATCCTGTTAGTGAAAACCTAATCGATCCAGTAACGTCACAGGCTTGTTGTTCAGAGTCTGTACTGGTACTTAATGTTTGAAGTACTGCTGTTGCTGATGTGGTCGTCTTAGTTGACGTTAAACCAGAGCCTGCTTGAATAAGTTTAACCCCTGTGGCATTACTTAAATTAGCAAAGGATAGCGCTGAATTACTATCGGAATAGACGTTTCTATATAAATTATCTACTCTTACTTCTATACTTCCGCTAGGTTGAATAAAGTATTTAACACCGCTCAAATGAAAAACATTATCGTCCTCGAATGGTTTAATTGTTAAACCTGATATGCTTAATGCATTGCTGTCACTGTCATTAACCCATTCAACATAATTTGTCTGCCTATCAGTTCCAACAACATCGTGTATGACTCTAGCATAGTTCCACCCATTTCTTTGATCAGCAGTGTGTACTTTATATCTGCCGGTTCTATATATCTCAGTAAAGTCAGGAACTCCATTATTAAATTCAGCAGCTTCCCATGTGCTTAAATTAGTAAATCCGGAGCCGTTACTATTTACAGAAGTTCCTCCACCTGATCCTGGAACTCCTGATCCTACCAAGTCAAATGCACCGGTAATTTCAACTTCATGAATGACTGATCCGTTTACTTCTAGTTTTAAAGAACCTGTATTTGCATCTGAAAATGAATTGGCAACATGGTTAGTATGCGATCCATTTGTGTTTGATGACACATCCTCATTTAAGTCACCAACAATATGAGTATCTTTTGCAAACACTGATCTTCTAAGATTATTGCTGTTAGCACTTGTTTCGTAAAGACCGTTAAGATTAACAGCAGAAAACCCTGCTGTTGTTCCGACACTAGTATAACCTGAAATTGATTTTGATGATCCAAAAGAAAGATTAGAATCAGTTCCGTCAACATTACAATCGATATCATCTAAGTCAGGTATTGCTGATATTGTTCCTGTCCCTGCACCGAAAGTGACCACCACATTTTCAATATTTCCTGTCCAATTTGCATCAGCCTCAATTCTGATACCTATGTACTCATTATTTCCGACCCCAATAGTGCCCAAGGTAACAAAATTTGTTGCATCTAAAGTTGAATCAAAAGATAAAGATCCGTTTGCGGTGTGAGCTCCATCATTATCTGAATATGCATCCAAAACAAATTCTGTAGCTAGGTCTAGCCATCCTGTCTGCCTTGTTCCGTTTGATGAAAACTTAACAAATACTCTAATTCTGCCGCTATTCAAACCAGTTGCTGCTGAAACAATCGTACTACCAGAACCTTGTATTGCTATTGTAAGATCACGCTTTAAAGATCCAGTTTCATTTTTAAACCATCTATAAAATGTTCTTTTACCAGATTGTCCTGAGTAATTTGGATTATCAGCAGGACCATTGATTAACTGAGAAAAGTCTCCTGAATGGATTGTATTTAGAGGGGAAACTAATTTTGTACCAAAAAATTGTAAGCCATCAGAGTGCCCTCCGTTAGATGAAGACATATGAACACTACCTGTCCAAATATTTGATGCGTCAATTAAAGAGGCTTGTGTATCATAAGCACCACTTACAATTCTAAAATCTTCTCTTTGAAATGTTTCTGTTTGAGCTGTTGAATTATTTGATGAACTATACATCAAAATTTGTTCAACTATTGACTGCCCTGCTTGTGAAAGATTTGCTTTAAGCGGGTGAGTTACATTAATTGAAGCTGTTAAAGCCCCACTTAATAGATAACTTCCCGATACAATTCCAGACCCGGTAATATGTAAAACCTTATCATGCGTTTCACTGCCACCAATTGAAGGTTTATCTTGATCTAGTATTGTAAATAATGTGTCTGTAGAACCGGTTAATGATCCGGATGTTGTTGTAAATGATATCGCAGTACTGTCATAAATATATTTGTATGCATTAGTAACTCTTGTTTTGTATGTAGCTGTTCCACTTAAAAAGTATTCTACTCCTGACAAGTGAATACTTCCGCTACCAACAAATCCTATCTCATTACCTGCTGCTGCCAATGCATTAGCATTATCATCGTTAACCCATTCAATATAATTTGTGTTTTTTGTTGAACCGGTAAAAACATGAGATACTCTTGCATAATTCCATCCGCGTCTTTGGCTATTAGCTGCAATTACAAATTTTCCTGTTCTGTGTTTGAATGACGTAAATTCATTACCATTTGAAAAAGTACCTGTTGTGGGAGTCGAAAAGAAATTAAAACCCGATCCATCAGCATCTAAATAAGAACCGGTACCTAAACCAGAACCACCGCTTCCAATTAAATCTGATGTCAAATCTATTTCTTTAATTGTTGTCCCATTGACGCTAAGTCTAAGAACACCATTGTCACCATCTCCAAAAGAAAAATTAGGATAATTTTGAACGCTATTTCCTTGACTGTTTTCTGTTACATCTGCATTTAACACACCTGATATGTGTGTAGTTCCAGCAAACACCCCTAATCTAATATTGTTACTGCTTGTTACAACTGTATAAGTTCCGTTAACATCTACTGCAGCTTCAACCCCTGCTGAACCTGCAACACTTACATATGCAGGTGTTGCTGATGATTGGTCATTACTAGCCCCAAAAGAAAGTAAAGCTGTTATTCCTGTTTCTGATGAGTTTATATCATCTAAAGATGGTGCTGGTGATGGCGCAAGTGCTTTTAAAACCTCATTAAATCTATCAACAGCAGTCCCTAGTAATGTAGCACTAGTAAAGTCTGCGAATAAACCATCTTCATAATCACCATCTTCGGCAGATCCAATTGTCGCACTGGAAGATCCTGTTATTGAGAATAAACCCGATCCGTTGTCGTTTAGTGTAATGTTAGGTCCGGCAACAATGCTTCCAGATAAAAATCCGCCACTACCATCTGCAATTTGCAAGGATCCACTGGAACCTGACGACTCTGTAACCCTAACGGCCGACATAAACTAACTCAACAACTATACTTAAACTTAAACTTGACTATTAAAGTCATTATAAATATATTGTAAAGTTAATTTTTTTTATGTAAAATAAATTATTTTAAAACAAATACTAATTATTGCCATCAATTTCTTTTAATAATTGTTCTATATCTAAACCCGCGCAATCTATTTTTCTGTTTGTCAAATGATAATGTGAGCAAAAACCTTTAAATTTGTTTGATTTACAAGCGGAATCAACTCCCCACTTAGTATCCGGAGCATTGTACGGTATCCCTAATCCTTCATGACACGCTTCCCAAAGCGCTTTAAGTGCTTCAATCTGAACAGGGTAAAAACCTAAAAAGGGCTCCATTTTTCTTCCATGCAGTTTTTCGTTTTCCAACAAGGGTCGCTCACCATATCCATTGTTCTTGTACCATTTTTGATATTTCGGATAATAAGCATTTGCAATTTCTACACCGACTGAAGAATGATTCCAAGATTTTCCACCTGCATGCCATGCAGCATCATTCATATCCATAAGTTGATATATTGTTCCATCATTGTCAATACAAAAATGAACAGAAATATTTCTTTTATTTAAAACTTTTACGCATGACGTGCTAGTCAAACATACATCCCAGTGATTAACAAAGAAATTGATATCTCTCTTATCACTATATTTTGATCGACCACCAGTTAAATTCAAACCATCGTCATCAACATGAGTTGCAACCTTGTCCCATCTGATAGGGATCGGCTGACCTCTGTAATAAATTGCTTCGGATGAATTTTTTAATTGTCGCTTTACATGATCTGATAGTGCATCTCTTTCTGTTTGCAATCTTCTAAACGTCCCAGGCCCACATAATCCGTCTGCCTTAAGACTGTGTGCTCTTTGAAACTGTCTTATTGCTTTAAGTAACGCATCATCAAAATCTTCATGCCCGGGAATGAACCAGGAAGGAAGCCAACCTAATTTTGCTGCAGAAGATTCATTGTAAAACAACTTATCCATTTATTCTAACTCCATTTCAACCTTAACACTTATATTTAGGACTGGAACTCGTAAATGATTTGCTAAATTAATTTTTTTACATTCTTCTGGTGTAAGATACCAATCTGCATGACCTTTTTCGTGAATTCTTTTCAAAAAATATTTATCAGACTTTCCAATATTTTGAGACATCATTTTAAATACTTGTTCATTGAGCCTATTTGCTTCTTCTGCATTTGATTTTAATTCTTCAATTTTACCTATAGATCCGCTACTAACATCATGAATCATTACAGTAGAATATGGATCCATAAATCGAAGCCCTTCCGTTCCAAAAGAAAAAAGTATTGCTCCACAGCTCATAGCTTTTCCTTCTATAATTGTTGCAACAGGAAGAGAAGAATTCTTAATTGCTGATATCATGCTCATGAGGGAGTATACTTGCCCTCCATAAGAATCAATAATAACTGGGATTACTTCTTGCCCAGTATTGTGCGCTAATGCCATTTTTGAAGCAAATTCCTTTGCGCTATCTTCATTAAACTTATTAACCCTAATCATCATTGGATTATGATGTAGTTCTAATTCTTTTATGAGTGGTGATCTTTCGTAACTATATCTCACTATTGTCTCCTTTTATTAACAATAATACTTTAATTGTAACTAATTTACAAGCTATCGCCAAGTTAAATCAGCTGTTTCTTCATTGTTGACATCATTTTCGCCCTCTATAGGAGAAATAACAAAATTAGCGTCAGGCGTAAAATCATCAGGCTTTTTTAATGTACTTAGCAAAGAGACAGGATCTGTTTTAGTTTCAGAATCAGGTTTAACTAATTGATTTACGTAATCATCAATCGCTTCTGCATTCGGGCTTGGATCATATGTCGCTATATCTTTTAAATTATTCATAATATCGTCTTGACTAGTTTTAATAACTCTTTCAAAACTTTGATATGGTAAGAGTCTAGGGTCTGGATTGTATGGTAAACCATCAGGATCAACATAATATTCTTCACCTGTTTGAGAATCCTTACTTAACGCAGCATACGAGTAATCATCTCTATAATCTTTTTTAGTAAAAATTAATTTACTTCGAGTTGTTCTATCAACAAGTTTGTGTGTAGATTTTTCGCCTTCAGGTGCATCTGCTCCTAGACCTCTGGCAACTAAATTGTCGTGAATAAAATTTAATGTATCAGCACGTGCAGCACGAAATGCTGCATCATTTATGTATTGCTGGTCTTTACCTTTGAAATGACTAGACATTTTACTTAGATTTTTTTTAAAACTAGATGCCATAAATTTCTCTAACATATCTTTACTAAGACTATTAGGCGCTTTTTCAAAGGAAGGTTGTAAGCTACCTCCAAAATTTTTATAAGTCTGAACGTATACTTCTGATAACAATCTTCTTATTTGCTTTCTTGTGATTTTCATGTGATGACTCCTTGAGGATAATTATCTTCAATATTTCATTATTACCCCAATCGCAATCACAAGGATCACATTTACAAACAGGACAGCACTCTATCCGCATTTACTAGCACCACATGCTTTGCAAGTTACACAGCCCTCCTGATATACTAGGCTGTCCTCAGCGCCACAAGCATCACAGTATTTATCGCCACCCACAGTTCCATCAGGTATGTATTTTTTAAGACATCTGGCAATTACTTTTGAAAAAGAAAACATGTCTGCTTCTTTATCTTTTTGCAACTGCTCAACAACATATTGAATTGGAGCTCCGTGTCTTAATGATAAAGATAACTGCCTGGTGTATCCTCCATGATTGGGATTTGAAAATACAGACACAACGTCTTTAATAATTAGTTCATCTTCACCCTCTCCAAAAAATAAATCATATTTTGACAAGGCTGTTTTTCTTGGACGCTTTCTTATCTTACCGTACTTATATTTTTTAGGTATTTCAACGTATTCGCTTAATCCACCAATTACCTCATATGGGCGACCTTGTAACAATCCGATGAGAACTGTCCATTTTTCACCCTTGATTGTTACATGGTGTATTTCACAATTAAGTGTTTCAGGTCTTTTCGGGGCAGAAACATCAACAAATTTTATCTCCCCTCGATCTTTTTCTTCATTTTTACTTTCATTACTAACAAGTACACCTGATCTAGAACCATCCCTATAAACAGTAACTCCCTTACAACCAGTTTCCCAACCCATCATATAGACTCTTTTTACTGTTTCAACATCAATATCTGCAGGTAAATTTGTAGTATTTGATATTGCGTGACAAATCCACTTTTGAGCAGCAGCTTGCATTTTTACTTTATTAACCCAATTAATTTCTGTTGCTGTGGCACATGAATATGGGCTATGAGAAACTGCTGCCTCAGGACTATCCTTATCCCATTCACAATCTGGATCTGTTGATTCAATCCATTCTTTAAATTTATGATGGTATACTATAAATTCTGACCACTTATCACCTAAATCATCAACGAAATCAACTGAAGCTGTTTTATCATTAGGATTAATTTTCTTTCTGCGCTTATAATGCAACATATACGCAGGCTCGATACCACTTGTTGTTTGTGTCAAAACTGATACTGAACCTGCCGGGGCTGTTGTTGTGTTTGCAATATTACGGCGACCATATTTTGCATAGTCTTCTATTCTTTCAGGTAATAGCTCCGATATAACTCTGTCAAGAAAAGGATGCTTATCCTCTTTTTCAAAATCCCATATTGGAAAAGAACCTCTTTCCTTGGCCAAGAGAATAGACGATTCATATGAATTAAGAGCTAGCCACTTGTAAATTTCTTCAGTAACTTCAACTGATTTTTCAGATCCGTATTGAATACCTAACATGGCTAATGCATCACCTAATCCGGTTATACCCAACCCTGTTCTTCTTCCACGAACAGCAGCATCTTTAATTTTTTTCCAAAGATTTTTCTCATAAAACTTAACATCATCAGGTTCTGGATCACTTTCAATTTTATTTAATATCTTATCAACGTGTTCTATTTCTAAGTCAATCATATCGTCCATTAACCTTTGTGCTTTTTGAACGATATTAGCAAATTTACCATAATCAAATTCAGCAGATTTTGTCCAAGGGTTTTCAACAAATGACACTAAATTAACTAGCATCAACCTGCAGCTATCATAAGGAGACAAAACAATCTCTCCACATGGATTTGTAGATACTGATCCGAAACCCTCATCTTCATAAATATCTGAAGGGGTCATACTCTTGGCAGTATCCCAAAAAAGAACACCCGGTTCAGCTGATGCATGTGCGCCCTCAATAAGTGCATCCCAAACTTCTCTTGCCAAGATTTGTTCTTCTACCTCAGGTTGTCCTCCGCCTTCTGCAATTGACTCTACGGGCCAGCGAAGTTGATAACGATCACCATGCTTAACAGCATTCATAAATTCATCTGTAACACGTACTGATATATTGGCACCTGTCACTTTTGTTAGATCACGTTTAATTTTTATAAAATCCATAACTTGCGGATGATGAACTGATATCGTGAGCATTAATGCACCTCGACGACCACCTTGCGCTACTTCTCGACATGTATTAGAGAACCTTTCCATAAAGACCTCAATACCATCTGTTGTTTTTGCAGCGTTTGCCGTGGATAACCCGCGAGGTCTAATAGTAGATATATCAAACCCAATGCCACCGCGCCTTTTTGCAATTTGAGCGAGTTCCTGATCTGTTTTAAGAATTCCTGCGTATGAATCACAAGGTGCCTCCACCACAAAACAATTTGAAAGAGATTGAATTTTTGTATCATTTCCAATACCACTCATAGGAGAACCTTGTGGCACCACATATCTAAAATCTTTAAATAGACCATATATCTCATGACGATTCATAGGATTAGGGTATTTCGCCTCTATCCTTGCTAGTTCTCTAGCCATTCTCTTATGCATGTCGACAGGTGTTTTTTCTAGATAGTTCCCTTGTTTATCTTGGAGTGCATATTTGCCTAAAAAAACACTGGTTGCTAATTCATCTCCCTTAAAATATTCTAAAGATGCTGCATATGCCTCATCATAATCGTACATATTATACTCCTAATTTCTTGTAATTTCTTTCCATTTTGATTTTAATAGTGATCTCGCGTTATTGTTTGAAGATTGTACAGCGTCTGCCATAGAAAGTTCACCAATATCTTCAATTATTCTTATTTTTGACATGGCAGTATCTATTTTTATAGGAAAAAGTATACCATCCCTACCTGCTCTATTTTTTGCAACAAAAAGCCTTGCCAATCCAGATGATTTTTCTGTCTCCTTTCTAGAAAGTGTTAGAACAACATCTGCAACTTGAGCTTTCCCGTAAGATTCACCCATGTTAGTCAAACCTACGATATCTTTTTCAGACCCTTCTTTATTGGATTGCGATGCAGTCCAAATTGGAATATTTAATTCACCAGAAAGATTTCTTAATTCTTCATATATTAATTTAAGCTCGTGCCTCAAAGAATCATATTGGCGAGAAGATCTCATAATATCTGCGTAATCAATCATTACAACACTTGGTTTAAAGCCTTTCATTGATAATTTTTCAATGTGATTTCTAATTGTCATAACTGAAGCGGATCCCGTTGGATATTCTTTAATTATCAATCGTCCATACTGACTTTCTTCATAAATTTTCTTTATTTTTTCTTTATTTTCTCTAACGTCATTAGAAGGAATACTACAGAGATTTGAGTCATACCGAATACCTACAGCAGATTCGCTTAATTCAAAAGTATAGTGTAAAACATTTTTACCAACTTTTAACGCAGCTGCCCCTAAATTGACTAGAAAATGTGATTTACCCACCCCTGTCGGTGCAACAATAACACCTAGCTCTCCTCGAGCTAAACCTCCGTTTAATATATCTTTTTTATCTAAATGGGCTAGTCCTGTCGGGCATGTAATTCTAGCTATGTGATGGAATCTAGCTTCAAAGTCTTCAAAGAAATCATGACCAACTGTATCGCTATTACCTAAACTAATTGCTTCTTTCATTAAATCAATAATAGGTTCATATGTTTCAGAAGCAACTAGCGTTACAGCTTGTTCTAGTGCTCCTTTAATCGCTTGTTTTTTGCAAAAATCTAATGTTTTATCTTTTACATAAGCTAAATCGCCGGGATTTGGATTATGCTTTGCTCGTTGAAGATACTCGATAATTTGATTTCTTAGTGCAACATCATTACCTTCTCTTAACTCGTCCCTTATCATTGTGACTAGTAAAGAAAGTGTTGGAAATGTTTTATATTCGTTATGATAATCAAAGTATCTTAGACAAAGATATTTCAGATACTTCACTTCAAAATAATCTGCTGTCATAACCTCATTCATTTGAGCTGCCCAACGATGATCATTAAGTAAGCATTGAAATATTTTTTCTTGAAAGTCTTTACCGTATTGTGAAAAATAAGAGTTCATGGGTCCTGCGTTCAATTGTTACCTCTCTAGAGATTTTAATGATAAAAATAAATGATCAACGTTAACGTTGTTTATGCCTAATTGCAATAAAAATCTTATCATACCAAATTTATTATTTACACTTTTATCATTCTCATAAATTGTATTAATTTTTTTGATATGTTCAAAACTTAAATTATTAGTATCCAGTCTAACTAGTCTCCAATTTCTCCTTACTAATAATTCATTTTTTACTAGTCTTTCTGAACTTATGGACTTCTTTTCTGAATGTGTTTTCTTTGCATGATCAAACAGTTCATCTAATGTTAATTCGTGTGACGACGTTGTCTCTGGTATTAATTTTGCAAGACTCTTATATGATAGTCCTTTCACGCCCTTAATGTTATCAGAATTATCACCTGCAATGCTTTTTGCTAAACAAAAATTTTCAACTGAAACTTTGTATTTTTCTGATACTGTTTTTTTGTTGACAAAAGACTTTAAAGTTGGAGAATATATTATTGTCTTATTGTCTAGAAGCTGATAATAATCATGATCTGAAGAAACAATTACTTTTCTTTGATCTTTAAATGTGTATTTTGTCATGTAAGCAATTGCATCATCAGCTTCACACCCTTGAATGTATATTTGTCTAACTGCTGTACTTTTTAATGCTTCAACTATTATTCTTACTTGATTTTTTTTATTTGATATAGTATCCGGAATATCTTCATAATACCGATTAAGTTTCATCGGTTTCCTATTCTTCTTATAATCTTTAAATATTCCGCGTTTTTTAATCGATCCACCGCTTTCCCATATTACATAAATTTCAGAAGGGCCAATCTTTTCTGTTAGTCTCGTTATTGTATTTATAAACCCTACAATCCCACCCACCTGATCACCATTTTGTGACATTGCAGGATGAGCGGCGTAGTGTCGCATAAATAAATTGAGACCGTCAATAATCATCGCCGGTCTATTCATACTTTACCCCCTAATCAAACATGCTTTCATCTAATTCCATACTTAATGACCTAACATCCTCGTACGAGTCAGTATCTATATCAATATTTTCTGCACTGGCCATTACTTTTGTCATTGCTTTTTCAAGCAATCCATCGATATAAGGAATATATTCTATATTTGTCATTAATTCATTAAAATTATTCTTACGAAATTTTTTCTCAATAATTACTTCACCAGTCCTAGTATCAGCAACTTGAAAAGTCTTCCACTGACTGGTACCCTTTACACAGACACTATAATGTTCCATAACTATATCTTCACCGTGCTTCCTTAAAACATCAAATACTTCTTCGTGTTCTACAATACCTTTTCCAAAATGTATTTGAAAGTTAATTGTTCTAAAGGGCGGCGCAACCTTATTTTTCACAGTTTTTGCTGATACATTAATGCCTATGACATCTTCCCCTTCTTTGATTTGCTGACCCGCACCCAATTTGACTCGTATAGATGAGTGAAAAGGGATTGCCTTACCCCCGGGTGTAGTAGTAGGATCTCCATACATAACTCCAATTTTTGTCCTAATTTGATTTAAAATAACAAAAAGACTATTGGTTTGACCAATCACACCTGTAATTTTGCGCATACCTTTAGATATAGCACGCGCCTGCAAACCTATAGTCTCTTTATCGTAGTCGCCTAATAATTCAGCCTTAGGTGATGATGCGGCTACTGAGTCCCAGATTATAGTCAGCGGAACATCTTTGTTTAATGCTTTGGCTTTTAATATTGTAGACTCAGCAATACTCAACACCTCTTCTGTACAGTGTGTATCTACATACACAAATCGCTTACTAACGTCAACACCTAGCATCTGTAAATTTTCAACACTTGTCGCATTTTCTGTATCAATATAAACTACAATCCCACCCATTTTTTGAGTGCTTCTAGCAATCTGTGTTGCGATATGACTCTTTCCGATTGATGGTGGCCCAAATATTTCAACAATTCTGCCTTCTGGAAATCCTCCATTTTTTCTATTTGAACAAATATAATCAAAAAGTCTAGATCCAGTACTAATCCATCTTTTTACATGAGTTGGAGATTCATCCTCTGCTAAATTATATGCTACACGTGAACCATGATCTTTGTTTAAAGACTTAATTAACTCTGATGTAAAATCATCTTGTAAACCCTGGTTAGAATTTTCTTTATTTTTTTTGGGCATATTATCTCCTTTGTTATAAAGATAATATAAAAAAAATAGAAAATTTACAATATAACTTATTTTTAAAGCAAATTTTATCCGGCAAAACTACTAGCTTGACTAAATTCCTCACGACGTCGTGCGTCGACTGCTTCTGTATCCATGTCAATCTGTACGTCTCTAACATCTTGAAAAGCACCAATAACTGCTGCCAAAACAGGTTGCCAAACTTTTGGATCTTTGGCACCTCCCAAATAGGCCTTCCACAATTCCAAAACTTTTCCAGGAGCTTTGACAGCTACTATTTGTAATGATTCAATTATACCTTTTCCTGATGCTTTTGTTATCGCTTCTACAACAGGCTTAGCTTCGGGAGCTGCTTCCAATGCTTCACCTAATATTCTTGCAAATTTTCTTCCACCCAAGACAGTTTCTAACTCTCCCAATGCTATCCTAGCTGTTTTACCATCTGGTAGAATAACTCGAACTGCAAATTTACCTCCACCTTTTGATGCCATTGGAGCTCCTGCTACTTTGATTACCTCTCCGGGCTTTAGTTTTGATAATGTACCCGCTCCTCTTGTCGCTTGGGTACCCTTACCCGATATCTTTCCAACTTTAAAAGTGTTGCCTGCTAATGCTTTGTTTAGTGAAGATCTAACTGCAGGAACTCCATTGATCAATTCATCAACTGTTTTAGTTAAAGCTGATGATGCTGTCTTACTTAACTTTGTTGCTTCTTTTGCAGCACCTAAAGCCTTTTGGAAAGCAGCAGCGTCATCAGGACCCAGATGTTTAGCTACATTTTTAGCAATTCTTGGGTTTTGTTTTAGAAGTGAAGTTAACACTGTGCCTTCAACTACTTCTCCACCTTTGAGAATTAATTTACCATCAGCAGTTAACTTTGTTACTTCTTTACCTGCATGCAAACCAGATTGAACTTTACCTTTAACAGCAACCTCTTTACCAACCTTTGCTGTGATAGCAAGTACTTCATCTGACGCTTTTGCCGCGGCTTTTCCAGCTGTTTCTATAGTTTTCTTGTTAGCTGAAATTGCAGCTTTAGCTGTCTTCGCCTGTGCAGGAGTTATTTTTCCAGCATCTACAGCCAGATCAACTGCTGCCTCTGCTACATCATCAGCTGAGCCACCTTTAGCTGCCGTAAAAAAGTTTTTAATTTTTTTCAGTATACCTGTGGACATGTCTTTTAACATTTTAATTATTTTACTAATCATTCCAGGTTCAGCTGCTCCTGACTCCTCTACTTTTTTTCCATTCTTAGTCAACCATCCAATTAAGTCATCAAGCCAACCTGTCGTTTTTTCCATCACTGGTCCAACAGATGCCAAATCATCAACGTGCTTACCTGCTTCTTCTACAACTTCTCCAGCGACCTTAGCACCAGCAGACTCTGTTCTAAATATTGCGGTTATTTTAGAAAATATTCCCTGAGAAGCTACTTTTGTAGCATTAACACCTAGCTTTCCGGCTGTACCTGCTGCTTGTCCCATTCCCTGTACAGCAAATGCAGCACTAAAGATAGCAGATAAAACGTTTAAAGCAGCGCCAAGATTATCTGCTCTCTTAAGCGAATTATAAGCCCCTACAAGATAATAAATCGATCCTGCTGCAGCAACACCAGCACCAACACCAGGAATAAACGATCCCAAACCAATAGCTACGTCAACACCAATATCAGTCCAGGCTCCTTCTTCGATTACCCGTCTAGGATCTCTTTTGTATTCTTGCAAAAATATTTTTGATTTCCATTGATACTCTTCTCTCATCATTCTTGATGTTTTGTAATCTGGAATTAAATCAACTAAAACGAATCCGTATAATCTTTCAAATTGTTCTACTTTGATTGATTCTAAAATAAGCGCATCTTTATATTTCTCTACTAAACTTCTATTTTCAACTAGCCACCTGAATGACTCGTAATCAGAATTGCTTAACATGGTTGAATTATGTAACATTATTTATCCTTATTTTTATTATAAGTATGTTGCAAAAATAAAAAAATCCACACTTGCGTGTGGATTTTAAATCAATTAAAAAACTTGTTAATACTAGTCTTCCATTAAATCAGCAAATGCATCATCAATATCGCTATAAGCTTTTGATTTATTTGGTGCGCTGCTACGCTTTGATGAAGTGTGCTCTGTTCCTGTATCTTCTTCATCATCACCCGTAAGCCAGTCATTGACAATCTTACTAAGTTCATCATAAGACTTGCAGGAAAACATTTCACCTGGATCGGGGATGTTACCAAGCCACTCTTTAACTTTTTTACTATCTTTACTCAGACCAGTAGATCGAGGTCGAGGTCTGACCTCAGTCATAGCATACTGCTGGCCTGGTCGCTTATTACAACTTACTTTAATATCAAAACCATCATTAGGATCTGTTATGTCTCCATAATCTTCATCTAGCATGTAGTTAAGCAAAGTTTGATATACAGTTTTTCCAAAGGACCAGATTTGAACACCTTTTTCTTCTTCACCTCTAACAACAACTGCTGCATAGCATCGCATGCTTGGATAAAGCTTTTTAGCAAGATCATAACTTTCTTTTGTTCCGTCATCACGCAACTTTGTAATTAATTCTTGAATTGGATCCTTTTCGTTAAACTGGTAAGGCGACAACAAACCTCTTTGACCCGGGATGTTATAATAAAACCAAAGTTCCTTGAAAGGTTGACCTTCGTTATCGGGAAAAGAAATAAGACGAACTGTATGTTCTTCACCTTCTGTTGGTCTCCACATTGTGTTTCGAGACCGATTGTTTCCACTAAGTTTATTCAGTTTAGCCCTGATTGCATCAAAATCGATAGCCATGTTTTTCTCCATTTTTGTTTAATATCTAAATTTGTAATTTGCAAATTTCAATAGTGTAAAGTGCTTATTACTTTATTAGTATACAAAAACATGTCTATGTTTACATTTTTTTTAAAATTATTTCCAACCAGGTTTCCAATTGGCTCTTTGTTTTTTTGTAGTAGGCGTACCATCAGCATTATAGCCAAGCTTCATTCCAACACCAGCAACTCCTCCTCCTGAATATTCACTGACTTCTTCTTCCTCATCAGCTTCTTCTTCTTTGTCTTCGTCAACAATTTTTGCTGCTTCTTCTAAAGGCATTTTCATAATTCTAGCAAAAAATTCAATCAAAGATTCTTCCTTTTCATATAAAAGATTTGGATCCTCAGCATATTCAATGGACTCATCGTCTTCTTCTAAAGTGGATGCTAACGCTAATCTTTGGCTGAACGTACTGTCAGCATTACTAGAATACCCACCCATATTATAACCCGAAGGATACTTTGTTATATACCTTGGATCTGCGGGTCCTTGTGAGTTAATTCCGTAAGAAGCGCCAGTGGCACGGCCACCCATCTTTTCATTTAATTTTCTTTTTTTCATGAGAGTCTCTCTATTGTAACAGGCAAATATATTTCCATTATATCGTCATATATTTCATAAGTATCATGTATTTTTTCAAAATAATCAGGATGTACATCAATAATAATCGCATCGTGAATTGTTGATACTAAATTAACCCCTTCAGAAAACTGATTTAAAAAGTTATTAAAACCAATCATTGCGCAATCTACAGCTGTTGATTGAATATAATGATTAATCATTGAATTGTTGCTGTAAATATTTCTACCATAAAAATTAGTAATTCTAGAATATATTCCAAATTCAGTACTTAATTTTTGATTTAACTCTTTAATTTTAAAATATTCTTTTATTTTTTCAACCTGACGCTTTTCTAATCCTGATAACTTTTTTACAGTCGAATGTTTTGCGCCATAAAGGGTAGATATAAGTCCTAGCTTGATTTTGCTTCTACTTTTATCTAGTTTTAAAACATTTTGCGCAACATGATCATATACATCATCACAAATTTTATCTCTAGATAATTTTAGCAAAACTCTAGGTTCTAACGAAACAATGTCAATTTCATAGATTCTACCATTTTTATACTTTGATGTCAACTTGTGTCTATCTTCTTTTTTCATAATCAGAAAATTTAATCCACTAACTATTTTAGTCCTACCTGTCACTGAGGATACATGATCATAGATAGGTTTTTCATAAACATCATTATCATAATAACAATTATCAATGTTACTGGTCATTATGATTCTTTTTGAAATAATTGATTCATATTTCGCATTAAAATTATCATCTAACATTTCAATCTTATTTTTAATTGCATTTAAATTTTCCTTAATTGTATCTTGACCCAAAAAATACAACCAGTTTGCATTATCAATATTCAGCATGCTTAAAATATTTTTATATTGCTTTTCTATACTATCAATTATTTCTATTTTTTCTAATGTGAATAACTTATTTAAATTAAATAAATCATCATCTAACTGCCAACTATTATTAAATTTATTTAATTTTATATCTTTATTTAAACCAGAATATTTCTTTTCAATAATAATCATTTTATACCCTCAATTAAGGTTAATATAAAAAGAAATTATTTACAACATTAATTTCATTTACTGATTTTCTTTTAATTTATGAACAAATTTCATATCATAACCAGCTTCAGCAGCAGCTTCAGCTAAATTTTCAATTTCTTTCTGTGCGCTAGCAATAACTTCTGATTCTATTTTTCTTGCTTTTTGTAAAGACTTGGTAACAGACATTATTTTAGATCTAATATCTTTAATACTGTTCTGAGCAACAAATGTAAGACTGACGTCTGTTGAAAACTCACCTGATCTAATTGAATGAGTTACACTTTTTATGGCATACATGTTATCTGCAGTTGTATTTGAATTCATATCAATATATAATTGATTCCCTCTTGTCAACAAAGGCATTCCCATACAAGTCATAGAAGCTTCCATAGGCATAACTTGCATATCATCAATATCACTAATACCACCGTGACCTGATTGCGGTGAATCCTTGTTTTGTAATGCAGTTAAAAATAAAGCATTACCTATACTACCACCAGATGTGGACATGCCATTTAGAGATAATTTTGTTACATTACTGTATTCAGATCCGTAAGTTATGCTTGGCATTTTTGTTTTAATTGCATTTTTAATTTCAACAGCGCTTAATTTCATAACTTCAGCAGGAGATTTCATATTATTACTTATTGAATCATTAGAAAAACCAGTTGTAACTGTATCTGACGTCATTAACTCTTGATAATATAACAATTCAGGATTTGGAGTATGGTTTTTGTCATAAATATGGATTCTCAATATTGTTTTATCCTCATAATCAGAATCCTTTCTTTGATTTCCCTTACTCTGACCCGGTTTTATGGCAGGTAAAGACTCGTAGTACACCCCTAAATCAGGGATAACAAAAGATGGCTCACCTATAAAGTCTGTTGATCCATCTTGAGTATATATCTGATTTAGCTTATTCGTTATTGTCTTCGTAGAATCATCTATTATTTTTTCTCGCCAATCACTAAATAGTTTTTTCTCAGTTTTCGATAATTCTTTTTTATCATCTGATAATATATCACGAATATTTGTAAATTCAGCAGGTAATCCTACTTCTGATATTTCCTCATTTGACATACCTTTTAAAACTTTATAAGACATATTTTTTCTTTTCTTTTTCATCTCCATTTCACTTGACAAACCATAAACAGGGTTTTCAAAATCATTGATTATTTTGGAATCTAATATTCTTAAGAATCTATTAACTGTTATATTTGGATCTTTAAATATTCTATCCATTAAAGCAGTTTTAAAATCATCAATCACAATCGGGTACGAAGCAGTTGTATATATTCTAGCTCCGGCAGACTGATTATTGAATCGATAAAAACAAACTTGTATCTGATCATAACGGCCAGTTGTTGCCAGCGGTTCTGCGACAAATTTTAAAATAAGTGTACCGAGCGTTGTTATTTCCTTGCTTTCAGTCTCTGAATTATGATATCCTTTAAATCCTGAAACAGCTCCAAATGTTGACTCTAAAACATCATCAGGAAATCCATCATTTTCAGATTGCATTGTCTTATAAAAAGGAGTATTTGTTTGCGTCTCAATAGTTTCGTTTATGAACGGATCATTTAAAGTATATAAACTTTGTATTTTTGAACCAATTGCCTCAGTTAATCTTATTCCTGATTCCGATGGTTGAAATCCTTCTTTCTTTTCACTTTGTCCTGCTGGATCGCTGTATTCATCTATTTTAAATATTTCTTTAACTTTTGTTGTAAAACTTTCATCATCCCTGTCTTGCCCACCTAAACCAGCGAAACCTAATAGTTCTAAATAATCTGAATATGAAATAATAGATCTAGTGCTTCCGGCAGCACTTATTGAAAGTAGGTGCTTTTTTCTTATCTCTTTAAGTTGATTTTTATCATATGCAGATGGGTTTAGATCTTTCTGTATTCTATTAATAATTGATTCTACTTGTGGTTTAAATACTTTTCCTTGAACAAATTTACCGCAAGCTACTGAAATTGCATTTGAATCATCACCACCTTGCATAGCCATTCTAATATCTATAGTCGCTCCCTGTCCTAAAAAATCCATCTTTGACGATGCAACAGTAAATATTCCAACATCACGCAGTGAATTTAAAAATTGTCCTATTGGATTATTACTAGCAATATCACCCTCTGGGTGGCTCCATCCGTATTCAATGATTATTTTTGTTTCACCAAACTGTTCAGGTGATACCAAAGGCGCAACATCTTTCAATCTAGATCTATCATGTAAATGTATTTTCAAATTTGCGTTTTTTGAAGAATACAAACCGTATCCTAAACCTTGTATTGCAACACTAAAACTTTCAATTGTCATTAGCGGCATAATGGGTTCTAAAATTGTTTCTCCGTATGCATCTTTATTAACGTTTGAGTTAGAAAGAGTCTGCGGACTTAAAAACAATTCCATGCCTGCTTCCCCTACATTTTTTGTTTTACTACTTTTTAAAAAATCTTGAATTCCGCCAAAAGCACTTTTGGCTCCTTTTGCTATGTCTATCACATTACCTGATGCCAGCCCTGATGCTATCCTAGAAACATCATCTTGCAATTGTATTGCTTGATCAATTACTAAATT
>MDTB01127060.1_pt1 | contig 75533 bp, 73 predicted proteins | sample 811161 | NCBI WGS metagenome assembly MDTB01 (sample SAMN05326650, study PRJNA326480) | marine metagenome | isolation source: seawater | place: Mediterranean Sea | collected 2009 | reverse complement strand
GAACGCGGTTTTCATTCATCGTCAAACGCTGGCCAATTCAGTGCGGTTTTCATCCGAAGAGCTTTCCGAACTGGCGGGTAAAATTAGCCGGGCTGGGGAAACTGCGCTGGCGCTGGAGGGGGAGATTTTTGAGGAATTGTGCAACGAAACACTGGCACAAGCAGACCAAATCGAGACTTACGCGCTGGTGTTGGCGGCGCTGGATGTGACCACAGCGCTGGCGACGCTGGCAGTGACGCGCGATTGGACGCAACCGGAAATGCGCGACGATCTCGTATTTGACATTCGTGGCGGTCGCCACCCTGTTGTCGAGGCAGCGCTGCTGGCAGACGCGAGTGGGCCGTTCATTCCCAATGATTGCGGTCTTGACGGTGCCGCTACTGAGCACGCGCGCCTGACCTTGCTGACGGGGCCGAATATGGCAGGTAAATCAACTTACCTGCGCCAGAACGCGCTGATTGCCATTCTGGCCCATATGGGCAGCTTTGTGCCGGCCAGCCATGCCCGCATTGGATTGGTCGACCGCGTTTTCAGTCGCGTGGGGGCTGCAGATGATCTGGCGCGCGGTCGCTCGACATTTATGGTGGAGATGATTGAAACCGCCACCATCCTCAATCAGGCCAGCCCGCGTGCACTGGTTATTCTCGACGAGATTGGGCGCGGCACGGCGACATTTGATGGTCTGTCAATCGCGTGGGCCGCGGTTGAATATTTGCATGATGTAGCAGGCTGTCGGACGCTTTTTGCAACACATTATCATGAGTTGACCGGGCTCAGCACGCGTCTTGCAGGATTGGCAAATGCGTCCATGCTGGTGCGCGAGCATGCGGGTCAGCTGGTGTTTTTGCACGAGGTTGGTCCCGGTGCTGCCGACCGGTCTTATGGTATCTATGTCGCTGAATTAGCCGGTCTGCCCGACGCCGTGATTGCACGCGCGCGGTCAGTTCTGGCGCTGTTGGAAGAAAATCGTGCAGCGGCCGACCTTGTGCCGACGCTGGATGACTTGCCGTTATTTTCACCCCAACCCATCGCGCCGACCGAAGTGGATGCGCTGCGTGCGGCTCTCGAAACATTGGAGCCGGATCGCTTAACACCGCGCGAAGCGCTTGATTGGGTGTATCGGTTGCGCGCGCTTATATAGCCTGACGCCCGCCAGAACGTGCTATAGTGCCAAAGATAAATCCATAGATATTGCTCGCAATTTCGCGAGTTGGAACAGCGTATGACCGCCAGAAAGAAAGCTCAGAAAATATCGCGTCAGGATCGGTTCCTCGCTGACATGCGGGCTGCCGCAGCGCCGCATCAAGGCGATGAGGTTAAATCGCGCGCCGCAGTATTGGACGTGCTGAAAGATATTTTGCAAAATGGGCGCGCGGAAGCGCGGGAAAAACTGGAAGCCAACCAGCTGAAAGGCGCGCGCTGCGCGGAGTTTTTGTCTAACCTTCAAGACGATATAATGCGCGCCATGGACGCGTTTGTGACCACGGATATTCTGCACCTTTCGAACCCGACAAATGCAGAAACGGTCACCGTGCTGGCTGTCGGTGGATATGGGCGCGGGCGTTTAGCGCCCGGGTCGGATATCGATTTACTGTTTTTGCTTCCGTATAAACGCAATGCGACGTCGGAAAGTTTTGTCGAGCATATTCTGTATTTTTTATGGGATTTGGGGCTGAAAGTCGGCCACGCCACCCGCACGGTTAAGGATTGTATTGTGCAGGCACAGGCCGATTATACCGTGCGGACAACCATGCTTGAAAACAGGTTTTTGTCGGGCGCGCCCGCTTTGCATGACGAGTTTAACGCCGCCTTTCAAAAGCAAATTGTGCAAGGTACGGCCCGTCAGTTTGTTGCAGCCAAACTCACCGAGCGCGACGAACGTCATATTCGTGCTGGCCAGTCGCGTTATCTGGTTGAGCCGAATATCAAAGAAAGCAAGGGTGGCCAACGTGACCTCAACACATTGTTTTGGATCGCGCGTTATTGCTATCAGATCGAGGATCTAGAGCAGTTGATCGCGCTCAAAATTTTAACCGTTGATGAGCTGCGTCTGTTCCGTAAATGTGATGCGTTCTTGTGGGAAGTGCGATGCCATCTTCATTTCCTGACCGGCCGGGCCGAGGAACGGTTGAGCTTTGATGTGCAAAAGAATTTGGCAAGGCGCTTTAACACCACTGGTAGCGCTGGAATGAAGTCGGTTGAAAAATTCATGCGGCAATATTTTCTGGTTGCCAAAAATGTTGGCGACCTGACAGCAATTTTCTGCGCGTCTCTTGAAGAACAGCAAAAGAAAACACGTGGTGCCGGAAGGTTGCCGGGTTTGTTTAGACGCCAAAAACAAGTGCACGGGTTTACCCTTGGGGGGCGGCGGTTGCGGATGGCACGGGCGGATTGCTTCAGGGCCGATCCAGTTAATCTCATTCGCGTGTTTCACCTAGCGGATCGATACCGGCTGGATATCCACCCCGATACGTTACGCGAGATCACGCGTTCGACGGGGCTGATCGGTCCAGAATTGCGGGCCGACGCGAAGGCAAATCAGCTGTTCCTTGAAATACTGACATCGAAGCGGGCGCCCGAACGCACGTTGCGGCGCATGAATGAGGCCGGCGTATTGGGCCGGTTCGTACCAGATTTCGGGCGTATTGTGGCGATGATGCAGTTCAATATGTATCATCACTACACAGCTGATGAACATTTGCTGCGTGCAATCGGTCTGCTGTCGGAAATCGAGCAGGGGATAACCGCGGACGAACATCCGATCGCTTATGATCTATTAAATTCGGGTGAGATTAATCGCCGCGTTATTTATCTTTCTGTGCTGTTGCACGATATTGCTAAAGGTCGACCAGAAGACCATTCGGTCGCCGGGGCACGCATTGCCCGCCGGCTTGGTCCGCGCCTCGGGTTCACAAAAGCTGAAACTCGGCTTACCGAGTGGCTGGTGCAAGAACATTTGGTGATGAGCGATGTCGCCCAGCGGCGCGATTTGTCAGATCCACGAACGATTGAAGGTTTTGCTGAAAGCGTGCAAACCAATGAACGCCTCAAGCACTTATTGGTGTTGACCGAAGTCGACATCAAGGCGGTTGGTCCTGGTGTGTGGAATGGCTGGAAAGCCAAACTCATCAGCGAATTATATCATGAAACTCAAGCCCTGCTGATCGGGTCAGGCGGCATGGTTAACCGCGCCGAGCGTGTCGAAGCGGCCCAAGCTGCATTCGGCCTCGCTTTAGCTGAAAATTGGACGCGCCGCCGGTTGTCGGCCTATATGAAGCGGCACACGCAAGCCTATTGGCTCACATTTCCGGCTGAAGCGCATGTGCGCCATGCCGCGCTGATCGAGAAATCAAAAACCGAGCCGCTGGTTATTGATGCCCGACAAGATCAAGCGCGAGCGTGCACGGAAATCACCGTTATATGCAATGATGATCCGGGCCTGTTTGCCCGGCTATCGGGTGCTTGTGCGCAGGCTGGCATGGACATTTTGGATGCGCGCATTTTCACGACATCGGATGGGCTGGCCGTGGATGCGTTATATGTCCAAGAGGCTGGGCGGCAATCGGGGCCGACGACCGCGCGCATCGAGCGGCTACGCAAGACTATTCGCCGTGTGCTGGAGGGCGGGGTGAACCTTGACCATCAGTCATCACAGGAATTAAGTGAGAAGACCCGCCGCACGCTCAAAACCTTTGATCTCGAAACTAAAGTCAATATTGATAATCAGGCGTCCGATCACGCCAGCGTCATTGAAATTAGTGCATTTGACCGACCGGGCCTGCTGTTTGATTTGGCGCGCACTTTATATCACTGCAATGTGAATATCACTGCCGCGCGGGTTGCAACGTTCGGGGAGCGCGCATCGGATGTGTTTTACGTGCAAGATTTATTTGGCGAAAAACTCCAATCACCCGCGCGCATGGCGCGTATTCGGCAGGCATTAACCAAGGCGGTTATTGCGCCCGTTAATGCCCCCCTCAATGGGTCTGGTGACGCGCGTTCGGCGAAGGTCGCCTAACGCGCATGACGGATACGCACGCGTCCAGCCCGATGGTGAAGGCCGCTTCGGTTGTCGGGGGCGCAACCATGGCCAGCCGCGTCACCGGATTTGTGCGTGATATATTTATTGCAGCGCTGCTTGGCGCGGGCCCGCTGGCCGAAATATTTGTCGTCGCGTTCCGGTTGCCCAATTTGTTTCGTCGCCTGTTTGCTGAAGGGGCGTTTAACGCTGCCTTTGTGCCGCTTTTCTCCGAGCGCGTGGAAGAAAAGGGTCTCGCAGCTGCGCTAGAATTTGCTGGGCGCATCGCATCGATTTTGGCTGCTTTTTTGAGCGCTTTCACCTGTTTGAGCATGATATTCATGCCTGGTCTGGTTTTGGCACTGGCGCAAGGTTTTGCCACCGATGCCAATAAATTCGATCAAGCAGTTTATTATGCGCGCGTAGCGTTCCCCTATCTTTTCTTTGTGTCGTTCATGTCGCTTTTCGCTGGCATGTTGAACGCGACCGGTCGGTTCTTAGCCGCTGCATTTGCGCCTGTACTACTCAATCTGGTGTTAATTACCGCCGCTGCCGTCGCACTGATGCGTGCGAGCGCGCCGCTCGATTATCTCCTCTGGGGTGTAGCGATTGCGGGCGTGCTGCAATTTGTGCTGGTCGCCACTGCTGCGTCGCGGGCAGGCCTGAAAATTCGCCCGCGTCTGCCGCGGCTCGATGCGGATACGGGGCGCTTTTTCACTCTGATTGTGCCTGGCATGTTCGCGGCTGGCATTGGGCAAATTAATTTGGTTGTCGGCACCTCAATCGCGACCGGGCAGGCGGGGGCTGCGGCATGGCTATATTATGCCGACCGGCTTTACCAATTGCCGCTGGGCGTGATCGGGGTCGCGCTGGCGGTAGCACTCTTACCCGAACTGACCCGCCATATTGCGCGTAACGACCTCACTCTTGCAGAAAACAGCCAGAACCTTGCGGTCAGTCTCGCCATGATGGTGACGCTACCTGCCGCAGCGGGCTTATTTGTGCTGGCCGGGCCAATCGTGAATGTGCTTTTTGAGCGCGGCGCGTTTTCCGCGGCAGATACACGTGCGACGGCTGCGGGGTTGCAATTTTTTTGCATCGGCCTGCCGGCATTTGTTTTGATTAAAGCGCTACAGCCATTTTTCTTTGCGCGGCAAGATACACGCAGCCCGTTCATAGATGGCGCGGTCGGGGTGGCGGCAAATATTACGCTGTCATTATCTTTGTTTGGGTATATGGGACATGTAGCTATTGCGCTGGCGACGGCGGTAGCGGGTTGGCTAACCGTTACGCTGATGCTGACACGGTTGTGGCGACAGGGCCTCTGGCGGCCAGGTGCTGTCTTGGTGCGCCAGTTGGCGGTGCAGCTTATGGCAAGCCTCGTCATGGGCGCGGTCATTGGCTACGGCGCCCAGATATGGATGCCGGAACCGGCGCTTGCTGGGCTTTCATTCGGCGCGCGAGCGGGTTTGTTAGCGGTGCTGGTGGGTGCAGGCATGTGTGTGTTTGCGGGGCTGTGTTATTTTGCCGGTGGCGCGCGCGACTTGCGGGCGTTGCGCGGACGCTGATGGCTTGCATCAGGGGCAATAATTGGCAATAAACATGTTTCTAACCATGTCTCTTTAAAAACCATATCTCGTCGAGGGAGGCCGCTATGGTGACACATACCGCACGGGTGTTTTCCGGTGTTCAGCCGACGGGGAACCTGCATCTGGGGAATTATCTGGGCGCAATTAAAAATTTCGTGGCCCTGCAGGAAACGCATCAGTGTTTATATTGTGTGGTTGATCTGCATGCCATTACGGTGTTTCAAGACCCTGCCGAGTTACGTAATAATACGCGCGAAGTCGCCGCCGCTTTCATTGCGGCTGGCGTCGACCCGTCGCAGCATATTATTTTTAATCAAGCGCAAGTGCCTGAACATGCTGAACTAGCGTGGGTATTAAACTGTGTCGCTCGCATGGGCTGGCTAAATCGCATGACGCAGTTCAAGGAAAAAGCTGGCAAAGACCGCGAAAAAGCCTCTGTTGGGCTTTATGTCTATCCCAATCTGATGGCGGCAGATATTTTGCTGTATCGGGCTACGCATGTGCCGGTGGGTGATGATCAGAAGCAGCATTTGGAGTTGGCCCGCGACATTGCGCAGAAGTTTAATAATGATTTTGACCGACCGGATTTTTTTCCCCAACCCGAACCGCTTATTCAGGGTCCGGCAACCCGCGTGATGTCGTTGCGCGACGGGGCGAAGAAAATGTCGAAATCTGACCCGTCAGACTTGTCGCGTATCACCATGCTTGACCAGCCCGACGATATTGCACGCAAAATACGCAAAGCCAAAACTGATCCAGATGCATTGCCCGATAGCGTTGCGGCGCTGGAAGACCGCCCCGAAGCGGCTAATTTAATAGGCATTTATGCGGCGCTTGGCGCTAAACCTCTCAATGTGGTTGTCGAGCAATTTGCCGGTGCGCAGTTTTCAAAACTGAAAGAGGAACTGGCTGATCTGGCCATTGCGACGATCGGACCGATCGGGGCCGAGATGCGCAAATTGATGGATGACCCAGCCAGCGTTGATGCGGCGCTTGGCGATGGTGCGGCGCGCGCGCGCGCCATTGCAGCAGATGTTATGGACGAGGTGCGCGAAGCTGTTGGCTTTTTACAAGCCCCTTAGATAGTGAGCAAGGCATCTGCAGCACGCTTTGGGTGGTGAGGAATGGGCAGTAAGGTGCGGTTCGTCATGCGCGCATTCAAATCGGGCTTGTTTGCCGCGCCGGAAACATGCGACCATTGCGTATGGATTTAAGCCAACACTTACAGCGTAAATTTCTCGTTGTTGTCGATGGGTCGCCAGAAGCGCATGCCGCCTTGCGGTTTGCCGCGCGCCGTGCGCATGGCACAGGGGGCAAGGTGGCGCTTTTGCTGGTGCTAGAACCTGGGGGGTTTGAACATTGGTTGGGCGTTGAGAGCCTGATGCGCGAAGATGCGCGCATTGAGGCCGAGCGGGTGCTGGCCGAATGCAGCGCCATGGTGGAAATGCTGGGCGGTGAAAAACCGCGCACGCATATTCGCGAAGGCAAGATGAGCGAAGAAATAAACCGGCTGATTGATGAAGATAAAACCATCTCTACGCTGGTGCTGGCATCGGGGTCCGATGCGGGTGGCCCTGGGCCGCTTGTATCGGCACTTGGCACGGGAAAATCCACTTTTCATATTCCGGTGACGGTCGTGCCAGGCGACCTATCAGATGACGAAATAGATGCGTTGACGTAAAACCCATGAAAACGTCGTATATATTCCTATATATAGCGTACAGATAACCGAATCCGGAGGCAGATATGTTTATCCAGACCGAAGCAACGCCGAACCCTACAACCCTGAAATTTATGCCGGGCCAGAATGTGATGGGAGATCAGCCGCCGGCAGATTTTCCCAATGCACAAGCAGCTGAAGCGTCGCCGCTGGCGAGCGCACTGTTTGCGCTGGACCATGTTACCGGTGTGTTTTTGGGTGCCGATTTCATTACCGTGACCAAAGATGATGCCGAGTGGCAGCATATTAAACCGGCTATTTTGACGACCATTATGGATCATTTTGTTGCTGGTTTGCCGGTCATGCATGCTAACGCGTCGCGCAGCACGGATAACGACGACACGGCTGCCGAGGTAAGCGGCCCCGATGCGGAAATAATCGGCGCGATTAAACAATTGCTCGACACACGTGTGCGACCTGCCGTTGCCCAAGATGGTGGTGACATTGTGTTCCATGGCTACACGGATGGCGTGGTGTCATTGCATATGCGCGGTGCGTGCGCGGGCTGCCCCAGTGCCACGGCGACGCTGAAACACGGTATTGAAAACTTGCTCAAGCATTACATTCCCTCGATCACCGAGGTTCGGGCAGTTATGTAACCAACGGGGTACTCATGTCGCATTCCACAGATCACGAACCGCTCGACGTCACCGCGCTCGACCGGATTTTTCTCGAAGGTCGCACGCATAACGCGTGGCAGGACAGGCCCGTTGCGCCTAGCTTACTGACGCAACTTTATGATCTGGTGAAAATGGCTCCGACCAGCGCAAACTGTTCGCCTGCGCGGGTAGTTTTTGTGGTGTCAGATGAGGCCAAAGAACGTCTCCTACCGCATTTGCTTGAAGATAATCGAAAAAAAACCGTGGCCGCGCCCGTTTGCGCGATTTTGGCTTATGACACTAAATTTTATGAATTATTGCCGCAACTTTTTCCTCATAACCCAGATGCGGTGAACTGGTTTGCCGGCAATAACGAGCTGGCTGAACAAACGGCCTTTCGCAATAGTTCGCTGCAAGGCGGATACCTCATGCTGGCCGCGCGTGCGCTAGGGCTTGATGTTGGCGCGATGTCGGGGTTTGATCCGGCTGGCGTGGACGCGGCGTTTTTCCCTGATGGGCGTTTCAAGACGAATTTCTTGTGCAATCTCGGCTATGGCGATCCGGCTGGCTTATTTGAACGGTCGCCGCGTTTGGCATTTGACGACGCGTGCGAGATTGTTTAGCGGCGCTATATCATCATGATGCCGAAAACCATCCTTGCCTGCGACACGACGCAAGGCGCATGTTCGGCTGCGCTGTGGCATGCAGGTGAGGTAATCGAGGACCGTTTGGTTGACATGCAGCGTGGTCATGCCGAAGCATTATTGCCACTATTGGCCGACATCAAAACCACCGCGCCGGATATCTGGGCGCAAGTCGATGCGCTGGCCGTGACCATTGGGCCGGGCACATTTACCGGTGTCCGCGTGGGTATTTCAGCCATGCGCGGTCTCGCCCTTGCCATGGCTGTGCCGGTGGCTGGCTTTAGTACGCTGCATATGATGGCGCTGGGTTCTTCTACACAAGCGCACCGCCTTGTGGCTGTCGATGCGCGGCGCGACACTTATTATACGCAAATTTGCACTGCTGATGGCACGCCGTGCGAGGCTCCGACAGCGCGCAGCTTAGCGGCATGTTGGGATTTGGCTGGCGTTTATCCGGGTGCGCCAATGGCTGTTATCGGTACGGGCGCGGCCGCTATTTGCACGCCCACGCAAAGTGAATTTCGTGCGGACCCGGCTCCGGCTTGGCCGCAAGCGTCTATTCTGGCAGCCCATGCTGCAAGCTATGCGCTGGGGGATCTCGCAAGATTTCGCGCAACGCCTTTATATTTGCGCCCGCCTGATGCGACCCTGCCGGATCCGGCCAAGCGTCTCCTATTTGATGATGAGCACAACACTTGACCTTGGAGGTGATTGAACCTTTGCATGATGCAGACGCGCTTGCTGCCTTGCATACGGCGTGTTTCGAGCGGCCTTGGTCGGGTGATGCCTTCGCCAAATTGCTGCGTGGGGCTGGTGTGCATGCGCTGGGAACGTCGCAGGGCTTCATCGTGATCCGTTGCGTTGCCGATGAGGCCGAAATTCTAAGTCTGGGCGTTGTACCTGCGGCGCGCGGGGCCGGACACGGGCGTGATTTAGTTCGCGCGGCGGCGCATCTGGCAGCTTCGGCTTATCAAGTGCGGCATATATTTCTTGAGGTGGCGGCGAATAATCACGCTGCCCGAGCTTTATATTCTGGCCTTGGATTTATCTGCCATGGCAGTCGGCCTCGATATTATGCTAATATAGATGCGCATTTGATGCGGTGTGACCTGAGGGCATGCGGGTGGATGCCGGTCGATTGCGAAAAAAAGGGTGATTGTAAATTATGAATACGGGCACAGATATCGAACACTTGGCTGTCACGGCTGGCATGCGCATGACAGAGCAGCGGCGTGTTATTGCGCGCGTGCTGACACTGGCGAATGACCATCCAGACGTCGAAGAGGTGCATCGTCGCGCTGTGCTGGAAGATGCTGGCATTTCGATTGCGACCGTTTATCGAACCGTGCGCCTATTTGAAGAGGCCGGAATTCTCACCCGACATGATTTTGGCGATGGGCGGGCACGCTACGAGCCAGTATCGGACGACCATCACGACCATCTGATTGATATTCAAACTGGCCAAGTTATCGAATTTACCAATGAGGCCATTGAAGAACTCCAAAAGGAGGTCGCGCGTAAACTTGGGTATAAGCTTGTTGATCACCGGCTCGAGCTATACGGCGTACCGCTGGATAAAAAGTAAATGGATAAAATTTTTCGCCCGTTGAAGACGGGCACGCGTTTGACGGCTTTCCTCGTTCTCACCCTGATTTTGGGGCCATTGCAAATCTTGGTGATTTGGATATCACCACGCAAATGGTTGGTAATTCCAATGCTTTATCACCGAGGCTTGTTGGCAATTGTCGGTGTTAAAGTGCGCGTCCACGGAGATGTACCGCCGCCCGGCTCGTTGCTCGCAAGCAACCATGTGTCGTGGCTAGATATTGTGTTGATCGGGTCACGGTTTCCGGTTTCTTTTGTCGCTAAGAGTGAAGTGAGAACCTGGCCGGTTTTTGGGCAACTGGCCATGTTGCAAAAGACTATTTTTATCAGGCGGGAACGCGGTCGCCATACGCTCGGCAATCGCGATCTGATGAGAGACCGGCTTTCTGCTGGCGATCGACTGGTGCTATTTGCCGAAGGTACGACGGGCAATGGTGCGGGCGCGATGCCTTTCAAATCCGCGCTGTTCTCATCCGTTCAGTGCGCCCCGGAAGACAATAGTAGCGATAACACTATTGCGGTTCACCCCACGGCGCTGAGTTATACCGCGCTTGATGGGCATGTGATGACACAAGCGCTGCGCGACCAATATGCGTGGCTTGGGGATGCCGCGCTGGTGCCGCATCTCTTATTCACGCTCGCCACTAAGCCGCTGACCATTGATATTGCTTTTCACCCGGCATTGCCTGCCAGTGTGATGCATGACCGCAAACAGATTGCGGGCGCGGCTTGCGAGAAAGTAGACGCGTCTTTGGTGCATTTTACGACCATCGCAGGAAATGAGGATGATATCGCGCACGATATTTCCCATGATGCCGCGCTGGACGTGGCGTCGGAAAGTCGTTAAGTCAGGCCCATGAAGCCGACAAACGCCAAGAAATATTTCATCAAGACTTATGGCTGTCAGATGAATGTCTATGATTCCGAACGCATGGCCGAAGCCTTAGCCGTGGCCGGATATCAGCCTGTTAATGCGCCCGAAGGCGCCGACATGATTATTCTGAATACGTGTCATATACGCGAGAAAGCCGCCGAGAAAGTCTATTCGGAGCTGGGGCGTTTGAAGCCGCTGAAACAGGCAAATAGCGATATGATTATCGGCGTCGCGGGCTGCGTGGCTCAGGCTGAGGGCGAGGAAATGATCCATCGCGCGCCGATGGTCGATATGGTGTTCGGGCCGCAGACCTACCAACAGCTACCCGATATGATCGATAATCTAGATGCCGGGCGTCGGGCCGGTACGCGCCCGCGTCTTGTGCGCACTGAGTTTCCCGCCGACGAGAAATTTGCTGCGCTGAAAGCGGCCCCGCGCCAGCCGATTACCCGCGCCCCGACAGCATTTGTGACGGTTCAGGAAGGCTGCGATAAGTTTTGCACCTTTTGCGTTGTGCCCTATACACGCGGTGCCGAAGTGTCCCGCGCCACGACAGACATCGTCGAGGAAGCGCGCGCGCTGGCTGAACAGGGCGTGTGCGAGATCACGCTTTTGGGCCAGAATGTGAATGCGTGGCAGGATCGTGAAACTGGCTTGCGGCTTGACGGGTTGCTGGGGCAGCTAGGTGAAATTTCGGGCGTTGAAAGGCTGCGGTTCACGACCAGCCACCCACGCGATATGGACGCCGCACTGATTGCAGCGCATGGCGCTAATCCGAAACTCATGCCGTATCTGCACCTGCCGGTGCAATCGGGTTCCGACAGTATTTTGAAGGCGATGAACCGGAAACACACAGCGGATGAATATCTCAGGTTAGTGGCCGCGTTTCGCAGCGCGCGCCCTGACCTCGCTTTGTCTTCGGATTTTATCGTCGGGTTTCCAGGCGAAACCGATAGCGATTTTGACGCAACCATGGATCTGGTTGCGGCCGTATCTTATGCGCAGGCATTTTCGTTTAAATATTCGCCGCGTCCCGGCACGCCGGCTGCTGACCATGACGTCCAAGTTGACGAGGCGGTCAAATCCACCCGCCTTGCCCGGTTGCAAGAGCGCCTAAACGCACAACAAATAGCGTTTAATCAGGAAAAACTCGGCCAAACATTGCCGGTTTTGTTTGAGAAACCGAGCCGCCAGCCGGGTCAGATGTCGGGTCGCAGCCCGTATCTTCAGCCCGTTCATGTTGGTGTGGACGCGCATCATTTCGACCAGCTTGTCGGGCGCATTGTACTGGTCAAGATCACCGGTGCGCATGCCAATAGCCTCAGTGGTGAGCTGGCCGATGGCTAAAACCGGATATGACAGTTTTATAAATTTATCGTGGCGCCCTGCGGTGAGGCTTGCCATTGCGGGGAAATCTACTCATAGTTTAACAATGAAGTTCTCATATTTTTTCCGTCTTAAGAATGGGTGCCAATGACACAAACTCATGGCTGTTCAGGACAGGTGCTTTGATTGGCAAAGTCTGACAAAAACCTCCGGCAAGTCGGTGCGACGATCGACGAACCGATGACCATCGAATTTGACAATAACCGCCTCCTGCCGGAACTTTACGGCGAGCACGGCAAAAACCTTGTGCGTATCGAGCAGGCACTTGGAGTATCGATTGCCAATCGCGGCAATCAGGTGTTCGTTTCCGGCGAGCAAGCCGCGCGCGCGCGTGCCGAACTCGTGCTTAATACCTTGTATCATCAGCTTGAGCGCGGCGGCCAGATCGGTGGTGGCGATGTCGATGGTGCGTTGCGTTTGAGCCTTGGCGGGTCGGCAATGGCTGATAAGCCGGTAGATCAACCGCGCCGTCTTGAGAAGTTGGATGCCTTGCGCACCAATCGTCGCGAGGTTTTACCGCGCTCAACTACGCAAGCTGCGTATATCAAGGCGCTGCTCACAAGCGAGTTGGTCGTGGGTGTTGGCCCAGCGGGTACCGGCAAGACTTATCTTGCGGTTGCTGCGGCTGCCGCGATGCTGGTTGAGGGGCAGGTAGACCGCATTATTTTATCGCGTCCGGCGGTTGAAGCTGGCGAGCGTTTGGGCTTTTTGCCCGGCGATATGCGCGACAAGGTCGACCCGTATTTGCGCCCGCTTTATGATGCGCTTTACGACATGTTGCCCGGGCCGCAAGTTGCGCGTTCGCTGGAAAGTGGTGAAATCGAAATTGCCCCGCTGGCGTTTATGCGCGGACGTACTTTGTCCAATGCCTTTGTCATTTTGGACGAGTCGCAAAATGCCACCCCCATGCAGATGAAAATGTTTCTAACCCGAATGGGCGAGAACTCCCGCATGGTTATCACCGGCGATCCCAGCCAGATTGACTTGCCCTTTGGTGCGAAATCAGGCCTCAAGGATGCGCTGGAAATTCTGCCCAAAATACGTGGCGTCGACATTGTGCGGTTTGGTGAAGAAGATGTTGTGCGTCACGATCTGGTCACGCGTATTGTTAAAGCCTATAATAGGCGTGATGCTAAATTACCTGAACGTGGGGCCGACAAAGCGGCTACCGACACCAAATCAGACGTTTCGCGTAACCCCTCTACAGATGATGGGTCGCGCGTTGAGCAAAATAATGAGCAAAAATAATGCATAATATGTCCAGTATCGGTCCGGCCAGTGAGCAGGACGAACCGGAGCCTGACAGTCCATCGGAATATAAGCCTTTGCCGGCCGCGTGCTTCGGCATTGACGTGGTATGCGATGACGCGCGCTGGCACCCTCACATAGCCTATATACAGACATGGCTGGGCGAGTTGGGCGTGGTGCTTGGTTTGCCCTCGCATGGCGAGGTGAGCGTTCGGTTGACCGATGACGCACAGATTGCAGATTTGAATATCAGCTATCGCGACAAGACTGGGCCGACCAATGTGCTGTCATTTCCAGCCCATGATTTTGTCGTGCACGCTGGTCCAACTGATGATAGGACCAATGACACGGGGCGCTTTCCCGACGTGCCGTTTGCGCTGGGCGACATTGTGCTGGCTTTCGACACGCTGGCGCGCGAAGCCGCAGCTGCCGACAAGCCTTTCACTAGCCATTTGGCGCATTTGTTAACGCACGGGTTATTACACTTGCTCGGTTACGACCATGAAAACGATACGGATGCGGCGCGCATGGAAGCCAAGGAGACGGCATTGCTGGTTGATGCTGGCCTTGATGATCCCTATGGCGACACCCAGCCGATGCCGATAACCGACCCGGACGCGCGAGGTCCAGCGCATGAGTGACCTGACGCATCCGACCTCTGACGAGACATTCATGGCCCGCCTGTGGCGGCGTTTACGCGGCACGCAAGAGCCCAATTTGCGCGAAAGCATTGAAGATGCGCTCGACGAGACCGAAAGAGAAGGCACCGAATTTTCGCTTGAAGAACGCCACATGCTGCGCAATCTACTCGGGTTTCGCGATGTGCGCGTTGACGATGTCATGGTGCCGCGCGCCGATATCAGTGCCATTGATTTATCAACCGTTGGCGAAGATGTGCTGGCCGTCTTTGTCGGGAGCGGTCATTCGCGTATGCCGGTTTACCGCGATACACTGGATAGTCCGGTGGGCATGCTGCACTTGAAGGATGTAATCGCCGCGCGCAAAGAGTTGGCCAAGCCCACGGACACACCTTTCAACATTCAAACCATTATGCGCGAGGTGCTATTCGTGCCGCCTTCCATGCCGGCCCTTGATCTTCTGTTGAAGATGCAGGCCACGCGCACGCATTTGGCACTGGTGATTGATGAATATGGCGGCACCGATGGACTGGTTACAATCGAAGATTTGATCGAGGAAATTGTCGGCGACATTGAAGACGAGCACGATGATGTTGGTGCCGCACCGCTGCGCCAGACAAGCCCCGATAGCTGGCGGGCATCGGCGCGTGTGCCGCTCGAAACACTCGAAGAGGTTCTTGGTAGTGCGGTTTTTGATGAAACCGTGTTCGAAGATATTGATACACTTGGTGGGCTGGTTTTCGCGATCGCGGGACGGGTGCCGCAACGCGGTGAAATTATCAGCCATCGAATGCCCGACGGCCCACCTGTGGAGTTTGTTATCCGTGATGCGGATCCGCGGCGCATCAAGTCGCTGGACGTCAAGCTCGTGACCCCGCCACCAGCATGACACGCCTGCTATCGGCGCGCTGGTTTCGGCATCCGGCGTTCATTGTCTTTATTGTTGGCATGTCTGTGCCGTTTGCTTACGCGCCGTTACGAGTCGCACCGTTGTTTTTCATCGCATATGCGGTCTTTTTCACGCATGCCTGGCGTGCGGTTTCAAGGCCGACACAATTATTTCTGCTGGGTTGGGCCTTTGCATTCGGGCAATTGCTGGTCGGCCTGTATTGGATTGGCCATGCATTTTTGGTTGATGCCGAACAATTTCTCTGGGCGCTGCCTTTTGCGGTCACGTTGTTGCCCGCAGGCCTTGCATTGTTTGCAGCGGGTGCGGTGACACTTTGGGGCGCACTATGCCGGCGCTTCAGTCTGGACAAGAACCAACTAGCTGCTTTTTTACTGTTGGCGCTGATGTGGTCGGCGGGCGAGACCGCACGGGCCCATGTGCTGACCGGGTTTCCGTGGAATTTGCCCACCATGGTTTTCGCGAGCTGGGTTTACCCTTCCCAGTGGGTCGCGTTGGTCGGTATCCATGGCCTCGGACTTTTAGCGCTTATCTGTGCGGCACTGCTGGCCTATCCGGGCGCGCGCGCACGCGGCATTGGCGTGGCTTTAATTGTTGTCGTTATTGGTGTCGGGGTTGTGCGGGTAGGTGTGCTAGCACCAGATACGCGCTCGAATGTAATCTCCAAGGCAAACCAGCTTGTTCTCGTGCAGCCGAATATTGATCAAAAAGAAAAATGGGATCCGGCACGGCGAGCCGATATTATTGATGCCCTGTTCGACCAAACGCACCGTGCGATACAAAACAATCCGGCAGCAAGACTAATCGTCTGGCCGGAAGCCGCCCTGCCGCTTTATCTGGATGAAAGCACCACTTTTGCCAAACGCCTTGCCGGGCTATTGCCGCGCGACACAAGCCTACTGACCGGCGCCATTCGGCGCACGATCGATGCAAATGATACGAGGTATTTCAACAGCGTTATGTTGTGGTCGGGCGACGGGCAGTTGTTGGCAACGCGTGACAAGACGCATCTGGTGCCGTTTGGCGAATATCTGCCTTTTCAGCGCGTGCTGGAAGCCATAGGTCTGCGCCAGCTTACCCAGCTGCGGGGTGGGTACACGTCCGGCCATGACCGCACACCGATAACTTTGCCCGATGGCCGCCGTCTGAATCCGCTGGTGTGCTATGAGGCGATTTTCCCCTATCGGGCAGCAGCCACCCCCCGCCCTGACATGCTGGTAAATGTTACAAATGATGGTTGGTTTGGTACCAGTGCCGGGCCGCATCAACATTTGGCGCAAGCCAGCTTGCGGGCTGTTGAACAGGGCTTGCCACTGGTCAGGGTTGCCAATACGGGTGTTTCGGCCCTTGTCGATGGTTTCGGGCGCACGGTTGGGCAAATAGGGCTGGCGCAAAGCGGGGTCATTGTTGCGGAACTGCCTCCACCGCTGCACCCAACGACTTTTGCCCGCGTCGGTCATGGGCCATATGCATTGATCTGGCTTATCAGCGTGTGGGTGCTATGTCGCCGACGGTACAGAAATAAATTGATACCGGACCCTCAGTAAGACATAATCCGGTGCACTAAAAATAAAAAATGAAAATCATGCCTCGAAAAAATAAGTCTGAATTAGATAGCTATATCGGCGCCCGATTGCGGATGCGCCGACTGATGCTGGGAATGAGCCAAGAAGCGCTCGGAGAAAAATTATCGCTGACATTTCAGCAAATCCAGAAATACGAAAAAGGCACGAACCGGGTTTCGGCCAGCCGACTCTATGAACTAGCGCAGGTGCTCGATGTGCCGGTTCAGTTCTTTTTTGACGGCGCGGGCAATGATGAAGAAGCCGGTATGCAGGAGGCTCTCGCTGAGGACCCTCATTTATCCCCCTTCCTCGACTTTGTATCCAGCGGTCAGGGCATCCAGTTAAACAGTGCATTTTTGCAGATCGATGATCGGAAAATGCGCCGAGATGTGCTGGCCATGATCGAAGGCATTGCCCGTGTTTCGGGCGAATAGCCTCCGATTTTTTGCTTGACGCTTCAGGAGCTTATTGGTCTATTTCAGGCAAATTTCCCGTAAATCAGGAGTTCGGCATGTCTGAAAAGAGCTATGTTTTTACCAGTGAATCAGTATCGGAAGGGCATCCTGACAAGGTGTGCGACCGGATTTCAGATGCCATCCTTGATGCGTTTCTGGCCCGCGAGCCCGAGGCCCGGGTTGCGGTCGAAACACTAACAACCACAAACCTGATTGTGCTGGCCGGCGAAGTTCGGCCGAAGGGGCTAGTATCGAACGAAGAGATTGATGAGATTGCACGCGCCGCTGTGCGCGACATTGGCTATGAGCAGGATGGTTTTCACTGGCGTGACGCCGATGTGCAGGTGCATATCCATGGTCAATCATCTCATATTGCTCAGGGTGTCGACCAAGACGGTGCCGGTGACCAGGGCATAATGTTTGGCTATGCCTGTCGTGAGACGCCCGAACTTATGCCAGCACCGATAGCTTATTCACATCGTATTCTTGCCGACATGGCCGAAGCCCGGCGCACTGGTCGTGTGGCCGGTTTCGGACCCGACAGCAAAAGCCAAATTTCTCTGCAATATGAAAACGGGCGTCCGGTGACGGCAACTTCTGTTGTGGTTTCCACCCAGCATGATGCCGGGCTGTCGCAGGATGATGTGCGTGAACTGGTCCGGCCATTTGTCGATAATGTTTTGCCCGAGGGCTGGATGTGCGACGAGGACCAGTTTTTTGTAAATCCGACAGGCACATTTGTCATTGGCGGCCCGGATGGAGATGCGGGTCTGACGGGGCGCAAAATTATCGTTGATACCTATGGCGGTGCCGCGCCGCATGGCGGGGGGGCTTTTTCGGGGAAAGATCCGACAAAAGTTGACCGATCGGCGGCTTATGCTGCGCGTTATCTGGCGAAGAATGTCGTGGCCGCTGAACTGGCGGAACGCTGCACAATACAGCTTTCCTATGCAATTGGCGTCGCCCGCCCGCTATCTGTTTACATCGACACACATGGCACGAGCAAAGTCGACACGGCACGCCTTGCCGAAGTGTTACAGGCGGAAATGGACCTTAGCCCGCGCGGTATCCGCGAGCACCTTGGGCTGAACCGGCCAATATATGCCCGCACTGCCGCTTACGGCCACTTTGGGCGTATGCCCGAAGAAGATGGCGGGTTTTCTTGGGAACGCACCGACCTTGTTGATGCGATCCATAACGCGCTGTAGCGCCCGTTAGCGTCCCGGTAGCATTTTGGACGAAACTGAAACTGGCACGTCATACTCTGCAATGCATAAACGCCGCTTGATTTACGGGCGTCGGCAGGGGCATCGTCTGCATCCGCGACAGGCGCAACGCATTGCGACCATGTTGCCGCGCCTTCAGCCGGATCTTTCACTCGACGACCTGTCGGCATGGTTTGATGACGGTAAGGCTGTGCCGCGCTTATCTCAATTTGCACTGGAAATAGGCTTTGGCGGCGGCGAGCACTTGGCGGCGCGTGCGCAAAGCACAAAAAATATTGGGTATGTCGGCTGCGAACCATTCATTAATGGTGTGGCAAAATTACTTGGGCATATTGAAGCTCAGGCGCTCGACAATGTGTGTGTGCATCACGGTGATGCCCGTGATGTCTTGGCAGCAATGCCGGCGGCTTCTATTGCGGTGGCGTATTTGCTGTACCCGGACCCGTGGCCTAAAAAACGTCACCATAAGCGCCGTTTCGTTAATCAAGAAAATCTGCATAGCCTTTTTCGTGTTCTGACGCCGGATGCGTATTTTCTGGTGGCGACTGATATCGCCGATTATGCCGATTGGACCTTGGCGGCAATCAGAGCGCATGGGGGGTTTTCTTGGCAAGCCAAGCAGCGGCGCGACTGGATGACGCCGCCTGCGGGTTGGCCCGGCACGCGCTATGAGCAAAAGGCGCTGGCGGCAGGGCGGGTGCCGCATTATTTGGAATTTAAACGCCGCGCCGCAATTGTGCCGGGGCAGCTTTAACCAGATCTCCTAGCGTGCGCGCAATGCCCAAAACGCGACAAAATAAATGCTTGCTTGCTTCACGGTTCAAAATCGCTATATTGCAGTTCACGTTGCTGCTTTTTTTGGAAGTGGGTCGCTCCCCGGAGCCCCGCTTTTTTTAATGGCAAAAACTTGAGAAAGATATTGACGCTTACAGCTGTGGATATGACGACAGACATGATGGCGAATTCAGAAGATGCGCGGGTAGCGGAACTTGCAAATGCTGAAAATGCGCATTTGCTGGCACCCGGAGCTGCGCGACCAATTTTGCCGCTTGTGATGCCGGTGATTGCCGATCTGGGCTTTCATCTGGTGCGCGCGCGTATGACATCTGAGGGCGAGCAAATGATTTTGCAGATCATGGCCGAAAATGACGAGGGCACTATCGCCATTGAAAATTGTGAGACCATTAGCCGTGCGGTATCTGCAGTGCTGGATGTGGAAGATCCGATATCAGGGAATTACACATTGGAGGTGTCGTCACCTGGAATGGGGCGCCCACTTACCCGACCGCTGGATTTTGAGCGTTGGACTGGATTTGAAGCCAAACTTGAGCTGTTAAACGCAATCGAAGGCCGGCGCCGTTTTCGGGGTTTAGTCGACGGGTTTGAGGCAGGCGAGGCGCGCTTGAAAGTTGATCTTGAGGGGTTTGATGCACCGCAAGTTTTGGGGTTTGCCCTTGGTGATATTGCCGAGGCACGCCTTGTGCCGGATGATGCGGCTCTACGCCAGTCGTTGCAGGCTGGCAAGGGTCGTAAGAAATAGAGGCCGCAAGGAATAAAGAGGTGCCGCGTGTGCGGCTGCCATAACGCAGGAGATGAAAATGGCGACAGGTATTAGTGCCAACAAGCTGGAACTGGTTCAAATTGCAGACGCGGTCGCGCGTGAAAAGGGCATTGAAATCGACATTGTGCTCGCGGCGATGGCAGATGCGATCCAAAAGGCGGCAAAAGCGCGGTATGGTGCCGAGAATGACATTCGCGTGGAAATTAACCCGCAAACCGGCGAAACGCGTCTTTTGCGCGCGGTAGAAGTTGTCGAGTTGGTCGAAAATGACGACACGCAAATATCTCTGGCGGTCGCGCAGCGCGAAAAGCCAGAAGCACAAATCGGTGATGAAATTATTGATGAATTGCCGCCGGTCGAATTTGGCCGCATCGCAACGCAGGCCGCCAAGCAGGTCATCGTGCAACGCGTGCGCGAAGCCGAACGCGAGCAGCAATATGAAGAATTTAAAGATCGTGTTGGTGAGATTATCAATGGCGTGGTGAAGCGTGTTGAATATGGCAATGTCGTGCTGGATTTGGGCCGTGGCGAGGCGGTTGTGCGGCGCGACAATCTCATTCCGCGCGAGGTGTTCCGACCGGGCGACCGCATTCGGGCCTACATCCAGAACGTGCGGCGCGAACAGCGCGGCCCGCAAATTATTCTGTCACGTTCCGATCCGGCATTTATGGCGAAGCTTTTCGGTCAAGAAGTGCCTGAAATTTACGACGGCGTGATTGAAATTCGCGCAGTGGCACGCGACCCGGGTAGTCGTGCAAAAATTGCTGTTATTTCAAGCGATCCGGGCATTGATCCGGTAGGGGCGTGTGTTGGTATGCGCGGGAGCCGCGTACAGGCGGTGGTGAACGAGCTGCAGGGCGAGAAGGTTGATATAATTCCTTGGTCGCAAGACGCTGCGGCTTTCATCGTGAATGCATTGGCACCAGCCGAAGTCTCGAAAGTGGTGCTTGATGAGGATATCCAGCGCATTGAAGTGGTTGTACCGGATGAACAACTTAGCCTTGCAATCGGTCGTCGGGGGCAAAACGTTCGTCTCGCCTCCCAGCTCACCGGTTGGGACATCGATATCATGACCGAAGCGCAGGAAAGCGAGCGCCGCCAGGCCGAGTTTGCCGAGCGGACGGAAACCTTTATGGGCGCGCTCGATGTTGATGAGATGATCGCCCAGCTGCTGGCGTCGGAAGGTTTCGCCACGGTTGAGGAAGTGGCGTATGTGCCGCTAGATGAGATCACATATATTGAAGGTTTTGACGACGAAACCGCGCAGGAAATTCAAAACCGCGCGCGCGACTTCCTTGACCAGCAAAACGCAGCCATGACCGAACAGCGCCGTGAGATGGGTGTCGAAGATGCTTTGGCCGAGATCACCGAGTTGACACCGGCAATGTTGGTGCGGCTCGGTGAAAACGACATTAAAACGCTCGAGGATTTCGCCGGTTGCGTGACCGATGATCTGACCGGCTGGTTTGAAACGGTTGAGCGCAAGCGGGTGCGCCAAGACGGTATTCTGGACGGGTTCGACATCGCGCCCGATGACGCCGAAGCGCTGATTATGTCGGCGCGCGTGAAAGCCGGTTGGGTAACGCAAGAGGAGTTGGATGCGCTGGCTGCCGAGAAAGCTGCCGCTGACGCTGCCGCCGAAGCCGAAGCCGCCGCCGAGGCCGGCGAAGATGCAGGCGCGCCAGCAGATGCGCTATCCGAGCCAGCGTCTACGCCCGGCAATGATGTATCAATGTGATGGGAACCTTGTATGGAATTGGCCTGTCATGTGACCGGAAAGACACACCCTGCCGCCGAGCTGTTACGGTTCGGCATATCGCCGGCAGGTGAGCTAACACCGGACCTTGCTCAAAAACTGCCGGGGGAGGCCATCTGGGTCACTGCGCGGCAAAGTTGCGTGGCGGCACTGCAGGATAGCGCCGAGTGGCGTGTGCCCCCCGATTTGGCAGAGCAGGTGGGCGGCCTACTAGCCGGCCGCGCCCGCAATATGCTGGGCCTAGCACGCGGCGCGGGCAAAATTGTGCTAGGGTTTGCCAAGGTAGATGCTGCTTTGTCGGGCGGACGCGCAACCATGCTTGTTTCGGCCTGCGACGGCGCGCACGATGGCCGGGCAAAATTGGCCCGTAAAGCACAGGCTGTTGGGGTTCCCATTTTGGAGTTTTTCTCAGCAGATGAATTGGGCTTGGCTATGGGGCGCCAAGATGTGATACACAGCGCAGTTACGGAAGCGCAATGGGCAGCTAAGATTGACGAGGCCGCCAGTCGGTGGCAGGTCTATATCGGCACTGCGCCGGATGGACAAAAGTGAGGAAGCGATGAGCGACATAAAAACAGGCGACGATGGCGAACAAAGTGCCGGCCGCAGCAAGACGCTAAGCCTGAAACGTACGGTTGAGTCCGGACAGGTGCGCCAAAGCTTCTCGCATGGCCGCAGCAAATCGGTGCTTGTTGAAAAACGTCGCAAGCGGACGATTAATTCCGGAACGGCGGAAGTTGCTCCTGCGCCTGAGGAAGTAACACCAGAAGCGCCCGCAGCACCGGCCGCTGGTGAAAACCTGTCCAAATCGCAGCAGGATCGCCGTCAGGCGGCGGTTGTAGAAGCCAAGCAACGCGCCATCGAAGAAGCCAAGCAAAGCGAGATTGATGCGCGCCGTCAGGCCGAAGAGGATGCGCGCCGCGCCGAAGAACAAGCTCAAAAAGCGGCTGAGGAAGCCAGCCGGGCCGAAGCGCTTGCACGCGAAAAGAAAAAACCGGTTAAACAGGTCGCCGAGGCCGCACCCGCTGCACGCCCAGAAGCGGCGCGTCGGGCTGAGGCCGAAAAGCAACGGCAGGATGCCAAAAAACCATCTTCCGAGCGTCGGGGAAATGAACGCCGCCGTCGCGCCGGCAAGCTGACGATTAATGATGCTTTGAACGACGAAGAGCGGGTGCGCTCACTAGCGTCAATGCGCCGGCGCCGCGAACGCGAAAAACGCCAGACCGACGGCATGGAAAATGCCGAAAAAGTATCGCGCACAGTGCAACTGCCCGACACGATATCCATTCAAGAGCTGGCTAATCGCATGGCAGAGCGAGCGGTCGATGTCATTAAAATTTTGATGCAGCAGGGCGTCATGGCGAAGATTAATGATGTCATTGATGCCGATACGGCCCAGATTGTCGCTGAGGATTTGGGACACTCCGTACGACGAGTGTCGGAAAGTGACATTGAAGACGGTTTGATCGGCGATGCTGATAAAGACGAAGATATGACCGGGCGCCCACCGGTTGTCACCGTTATGGGCCATGTTGACCATGGTAAAACATCGTTGCTGGATGCGCTGCGCAAAGAAAAAGTTGCTGCCGGCGAGGCCGGGGGTATCACACAGCATATCGGGGCTTATCAGACAACAACCCAGAAAGGTGTCGTGATCTCCTTCATCGATACACCAGGCCATGCGGCATTTACCGCCATGCGTGCGCGTGGTGCCAAGGTCACTGATATCGTCATTCTTGTTGTTGCTGCCGATGACGGTGTGATGCCGCAAACCGTCGAAGCGATTAATCACGCCAAGGCCGCCGAAGCGCCGATTATTGTGGCGATCAATAAAATGGACAAGCCAGAAGCCGATCCTACACGGGTGAAAAACGAGTTGCTGCAGCACGAAATCATTTCCGAAGATATGGGTGGCGAAACCCAGATGATCGAAGTTTCGGCGCAAACGGGCGACGGCCTCGAAAATTTGCTCGAAGCCGTTGCGTTGCAATCCGAAGTGATGGAACTGAAAGCCAATCGCGAGCGAGGTGGCGAGGGCATCGTCATAGAGGCCAAGCTCGATAAAGGCCGTGGACCGGTCGCGACCGTACTGGTTCAACGTGGCACGTTGCGCGTCGGTGATGTTTTTGTTGTCGGGCAGGTATCGGGGCGCGTGCGCGCGTTGATCAATGATCTCGGCGAACCAATTGACGAAGCCGGGCCATCAGCGCCAGTTGAAGTTCTTGGTTCGAATGGTGTGCCAGGTGCAGGCGATGTGTTCTCGGTTGTCGAGACGGAAGCGCGCGCGCGTGAGGTTGCCGGATATCGTTCGCGCAAAGCACGCGACAAGTCCAGTGCCTCTGGTCCGCGCGCCGCATCACTTGACCAGATGATGAAGCAATTGAAAGACAGTGACATTGCCGAGGTGCCTCTATTGGTCAAAGGCGACGTGCAAGGCTCGGTCGAGGCAATTGCCCAAGCTGCGGAAAAATTGGGCACTGATGAAGTTGCCGCGCGCGTCTTGTTAAGCGGCGTTGGCGGGATTACCGAAAGCGATATCACGCTGGCCTCGGCCTCAAATGCGATTGTGCTGGGCTTTAATGTGCGCGCCAACGCGCAAGCCCGTTCTGCGGCTGAAGCTTCCGGCATCGAAATCCGGTATTACAATGTGATTTACGACCTCGTTGATGACCTTAAAGCGGCCATGGCCGGCTTATTGTCGCCCGACCTGCGTGAGACACCATTGGGGACGGCAGAAATTCTTGAAGTGTTTTCTGTCACCAAGACAGGCAAAGTCGCCGGTTGTCAGGTCCGCGAAGGCCTGGTGCGGCGCGGCGCGCGTGTGCGCCTCATCCGCGATGACATCGTGATCCATGAGGGCGAGTTAAGCTCATTGCGCCGTTTCAAAGACGAGGTTAAGGAGGTCAATGCCGGGCAGGAGTGTGGCATGGCCTTTGAAAATTATTCGGATTTGAAACAGGGCGACGTGATCGAGTGTTACGAGGTCGAGGAAATCGCCCGTAGTCTGGACGGCTAATTATGAGCACCAGTCCGCGTGGTCCGAGCCAGCGCCAGTTGCGGGTGGGCGAGGTTATACGCCAGCGCTTGTCCGAAGCGCTGCGGCGCGGGGATTTCGAAGCCCGTATTTTAAAAAAAACGAGCATCACTGTTACCGAGGTGCGCATCAGCCCCGATTTGCGGCAAGCCAGCGTGTATGTCATGCCGCTGGGTGGCACACATCTTGCCGAAATTGTCGCGCGGCTTAATGATGAGGTACCCCGCTTGAAGAAAGCAGCACTTGGCGGCTTGCATTTGAAGTATGTGCCGAACATAAAATTTCTCGCGGATGACACATTCGAGCAGGCGGCGGCGATGGATCAGTTGCTGGATAGCCGTGCTGTGACGCGCGATCTGCATGATGATGCTGCGCTTGATACGACACCCGATATAGATACCTTAGCCTCGAATAGTCGGTCTGATAGCGGATCGGATAGTGGACAATATTGATGGGACGCCGACGCCGCGGCCGCGACATTACCGGCTGGATCAATCTCGATAAGCCGCTAGGTTTCGGTTCGACACCAGCAGTCAGCAAAGTGCGTCGGGTATTCGATGCCAAGAAAGCCGGGCACGCTGGTACCCTCGACCCGCTGGCGTCAGGCATTTTGCCCGTAGCGCTTGGCGAAGCGACAAAAACCGTTCAGTACATGCAAAATGCCAGCAAGGTCTATCATGTGACCATCGCGTGGGGCGCGGCCACACGCACGGATGACCTTGAAGGTGAGGTCACCGAAACCGCCACGCATCGCCCGCAACCGGCAGACATTGCGGCTGCCCTGCCGATTTTCACCGGCGATATTATGCAAGTGCCGCCAGCATTTTCTGCCATTCGCAAAGACGGCGCGCGCGCCTATGACCTTGCGCGGGCCGGAGAGGTGGTCGATCTCGCTCCGCGATCGGTGCGCATCGATGCCATTACCCTGCTAGATTGCCCGACGGTCGATACCTGCACCTTGCAGGTCGTTTCGGGAAAAGGTGTTTATATTCGGTCACTTGCGCGTGATCTGGCGCGCTATTTGGGGACGTTTGGTCATGTCACCGCGCTGCGCCGCACCCGCGTGGGGCCGTTTGACGAAAAAAATGCAATAGGACTGGAAAAACTAGAAAGTTTGGGCCATATTGCGCCTGATTTGGCTGCTCTGGATGCCCATGTGCTGCCCTTGATGACCGTGCTAGACGACATCCCGGCACTGGCCGTCTCGGTGGAACAGGCATCCCGCATTCGGCAGGGGCAAGCTATATCTCTGGACGATTTTATCCGGCACCGCGAAACGGGGTCGGACGAAAGGGAGGACCGGCAAATTTTGGCGGTTCTCGCGGACACACCGGTTGCCATTTGCATGTGCAAAAGTGGGCTGGTCCATCCGGTCAGGGTTTTCAACTTTCCACCCCCGGGGGTGGAGTAACGGGCGGGTATGCCGCCAAAAGGAGTTGAGATGTCGATAACGGAAGAGCGCAAATCTGCGTTGATAAAAGAATATGCCACAACCGATGGCGATACAGGCTCACCTGAAGTGCAGGTTGCCATTCTGACAGAGCGGATCACTAATCTGACAGAACACTTTAAAAGTCATGCCAAGGATAATCACTCGCGACGCGGCTTGTTGAAAATGGTTTCACAGCGCCGGCGTCTGCTTGATTACGTCAAGGCACGCGATGCGGCGCGCTACAAAAGCCTGATTGAACGGCTTGGATTGCGCCGTTGATATGGGGGCTGGCGGTTGCCGGCCCATTTCGACCAGGGCGAAGCCAGGGCGCACGGGCATGGGGTCCGCGCTGCCTGTTAATGAGAAGGACGGCCCTGCTCCCCAGCGGAGAAAACTTGTTCTTCAGTGCTACCCGGAAGGTAGCGTGGTGCGCGGGCATGGGCCCAGTGCCACTAGATAGGAAAAAATATGTTTGAAATTACACGCGAAGAAATCGATTGGGGCGGTCGTCCGCTCATTTTGGAAACTGGCCGCATTGCCCGTCAAGCTGACGGGGCCGTGCTTGCAACCTATGGCGAGACAACTGTTCTGGCCACGGTCGTTGCCGAGCGCAGCGCGAAGCCGGGTCTAGATTTTTTCCCCCTTACTGTCAATTATCAGGAAAAAGCCTATGCTGCGGGTAAAGTCCCCGGCGGCTATTTTAAGCGCGAAGGGCGCCCAAGCGAGAAAGAAACACTGGTTTCGCGCTTGATCGACCGCCCAATACGCCCGCTGTTTGTCAAAGGTTTTAAAAACGAAACACAAGTCATCGCATCTGTGTTGAGCCACGACCTGGAAAACGATCCCGACGTGGTCGCCCTTGTTGCCGTGTCAGCCGCGCTGACTATTTCCGGCGTACCGTTTCGTGGGCCCATTGGTGGTGCACGCGTTGGTTATATTGATGGCGAATATGTATTGAACCCGACCATTGACCAGATGGAAGACACAACGCTCGATCTGGTTGTTGCCGGTACATCTGATGCCGTGCTGATGGTGGAATCGGAAGCTGATGAGTTGACCGAAGACGTAATGCTCGGCGCGGTCATGTTCGGCCACACGCACTTCCAGCCGGTTATCGAGGCGTGCATCCGTATGGCGGAGAAAGCCGCGAAAGAGCCGCGCGACATGGAAGAAAAAGACGATAGCGAATTGAAATCCCGCATCGAAAGCCTCGCCAAGTCGGGCCTCGAAGCGGCGTATCAGGAAGCCGACAAGCAAACTCGTCAGGCCGCCATCGCCACTTTGCGCGATACAGTTAAGGCTGAATTGCTGGATGACACATCTGGCGATGAAGAGCGCAATGCCGTAGGCGGCGCGTTCAAAGGGCTGGAAAGCGACATTGTTCGCAATGGCATTCTTGATACTGAAAAGCGCATTGACGGGCGTGGTCTTGCTGATGTGCGCCCGATTGTATCTGAGGTTAACGTCTTGCCGCGGACACACGGCTCTGCCCTATTCACCCGCGGTGAAACCCAAGCACTGGTTGTCACCACGCTGGGCACGGGCGATGATGAGCAGTTCGTTGACGCGCTGGAAGGCACGTATAAAGAAAACTTCTTGTTGCACTATAATTTCCCACCCTTCTCGGTTGGTGAAACGGGTCGTGTCGGGTTTACCGGACGGCGCGAGATCGGCCATGGCAAGCTGGCATGGCGCGCGCTGAAAGCAATGTTGCCGACGCGCGAAGATTTTCCCTACACGCTGCGGCTGGTATCTGAAATTACGGAATCGAACGGGTCATCTTCCATGGCGACCGTGTGCGGCGCGTCATTGGCAATGATGGATGCGGGCGTACCTCTGAAAAAGCCGGTGGCGGGTATTGCCATGGGCCTCATCAAGGAAGGCGACCGCTTTGCGGTTCTGTCCGACATTTTGGGTGACGAAGACCATTTGGGCGATATGGATTTCAAAGTTGCTGGCACGGATGCAGGCATCACCTCGCTGCAGATGGACATTAAAATCACCGGCATCACGGAAGAGATTATGCAGGTCGCGCTCGACCAGGCTAAAGGCGGCCGAACACATATTCTGGGTGAAATGAGCAAAGCGCTCACCGAAGCTCGCGATGAGATGGGCGAGTATGCGCCGAAGATCGAAACCATTCAGGTGCCGCAGGATAAAATCCGCGAAGTTATCGGCACGGGTGGCAAGGTTGTCCGCGAGATTGTCGAAACGACGGGTGCCAAAATCGATATTGGCGATGACGGTCTCATTAAAGTCGCGTCCAGCGATGGCGATGCCATTAAAGCTGCGCTAGACTTCATCAACTCCATTGTGGCCGAGCCGGAAGTTGGCGTGATTTACGAAGGCACAGTTGTCAAGGTCATGGACTTTGGCGCGTTTGTGAACTTCTTCGGTAAGCGCGACGGTCTGGTGCACATCTCGCAGTTGAAAAATGAACGGGTCGCCAACACCTCGGACGTGCTGTCAGAAGGTGACACGGTGAAAGTCAAGCTCATCGGTTTTGATGATCGTGGCAAGGTGCGCCTATCGATGAAGGTCGTCGATCAGGAAACCGGCGAAGACATCGAAGGCAAGCCAGCCGAAGAAGCTTCTGAATAAATCCCAGACTTCTTTTCGACCATGAAAGGCGGTGCTTCCGAAACGGAAGCGCCGTTTTTTATTTTCTGGTTTCAACGATAGCGGCCAGCATTTCTGCCACATTTAGTTGCTGGCTGGTGCCGCGTTTTGCGTAACCCGAATCTTGTGGCGCATAAATCGCGCCCGCGGCGGATAATGTGACGGCGATATTTACGTCTGGAGAGAGGCTTACTGAGGACATAGTTTCGAAAGTGTTGAGCGCGTTGGCGCGGTGCTTATTCACAATCGCATTGTGGCGTTCTGCACGATAAATGCCGATTAAAATAATTTCGAGAAATATCAATATGCCCAGAATGGAAAAGCGCGGGACAAAGTAATTCCAAGCGAAACCCTCTGATTCAGGCACCAATTCAATACGGTAAAAATATAAAGAAGCAGCAAATAGGATTATTCCAAAAACCCCGGCGGCACAAAGCCAAATTTTTGATGCCGAGACATGTTTTTTATATTCTTCGTCGAAACCCCGGGCTTTTACAGCAACCCCAGTATGTGCCGCCTGAGAGGTAATGTTTTCTGCAGCGTGCATCACCTGTTCATGAATATCATGGACGTCTTCTAGTGTTTTAGTCGCCTCTTCTTTGATGAGTATCAGGTCTGCTGATTCAGTCTGAGTTGGCGGTGGAGATATGAGCAATAGGTAGGGGGAAAGTTGCTCACTCATCTGATTCATTATTTGCGTAAACTGACTTTGACTATGCTCGGCAATTGTGCCTGCGTCCTTTGGATTTAAATCAGGGTTATTAATAACGACTATTTTGTCTCTAATCCCCTCAATATGATCCATAAAATTGATACGCGACATCTGGGCCACCTCCTCAACCTCAGGTATATTTAACCGATGAAGAAGAGCTTGAACTTTTTTAAATTTGTCGATGGGGCCGGCAAAAGTTTGCCCAAACTTGTCAGAGTGCAACAGTGAGTCTGCGTTTATATTGCGTATCCATTGCACTTTTTCTTCAAGTGTCCCATTTTTGGGATATTCTTCCAATTCAGCCATTTCTCTGTCTCCTTTTCGTCCCACCCGTTTATCAACTTCTTTTTGCAAGAAGTTACGGATTTGTTTTTTGCTGGTGTCGTCGGCGAAATGCGCCATGCGGTGATGGTGGGCGCATAAAACTGACAGATTCCAGACGCCATCTTCGGCGCCTTCGCAAAGCGGGATGATATGATGCACTTCGATATAGGGTGTGCCGTCTGGCTCGCAGGACGCCGAGCCGCTCATCTAGAAATTCCTTCAAGGTGAAGGTGCGCGATCCGTGTGCGTTACAAAAATCAATTATCTCGGCAATATTTGCTGTTTCCATGTAGGCATGGCCGTCTCGTCAATTTTTATTGTTTTGAATACGATACGCTAAAACACAGTCGAACGTGAGTATCTTCAAAGAGAGTCGAATTTGAGTCTATAAAGCTGGTATTGGTTTGCAGAAAAAGCGACTAAACGCGACGCATCACTAGTGAGCCATTGGTGCCGCCAAAGCCGAACGAGTTTGATATCGCGCAGTTAATGCCCGCATTATCGCGGCGCTCGCGCATGATGGGCATGTCGGCGAAGTCTGGGTCCAGCTCTTCGATGTGGGCCGAGGCCGCGATGAAATCGCCCTGCATCATCAGCAATGTATAGATGGCTTCCTGCGCGCCAGCCGCACCCAGCGAATGGCCGGTGAGCGACTTTGTGGCGGAAATTGGCGGGCAGTCGCTACCGAATACTTCGCGCAGGGCTTCAATTTCGCGAATATCGCCGATCGGCGTTGAGGTGGCGTGCGGGTTGATGTAATCAACCGGGCAATCAAGGTCTTTCATGGCCAGTCGCATGCAGCGCACCGCGCCTTCGCCCGAGGGCTGCACCATGTCGTGCCCGTCTGAGGTGGCGCCATAGCCCACGATTTCTGCGTAAATTTTGGCGCCGCGTTTTTTCGCGCGCTCCATTTCTTCCAGCACGAGCACGCCCGCGCCGCCAGCAATGACAAAGCCATCACGGTTAACATCATAGGCGCGGCTTGCCACGCCCGGCGTGTCGTTATAGCCCGACGACATGGCACCCATGGCGTCGAACAGCACGGATAATGCCCAGTCCAGTTCTTCGCCGCCGCCAGCAAAGACAATGTCTTGCTTGCCCCATTGGATCATTTCCGCCCCATTGCCGATGCAATGCGTGGAGGTGGCACAGGCCGACGAGATGGAATAATTGACGCCCTTAATGGCGAACGGCGTTGCCAGCGTTGCTGAGTTTGTCGACGACATGCATTTGGGCACGGCAAAAGGGCCAACCCGCTTGGGACCGGAATTGCGCGTGGTGTCGGCCGCGGTGATGAGCGCATGCGTGCTGGGGCCGCCCGACCCCATAATAATGCCAGTCATGGGGTTGGAAACATCGTCCAATTCGAGGCCGGAATCGGCAATAGCCTGTCCCATCGCCACATAATTCCAGGCCGCGCCTTCGCCCATAAAGCGCCGAACGCGCTTATCGACAGCGGCTTCCACGTCGAGGGTCGGGCGTCCGGCAACTTGACTGCGAAAGCCTTTGTCGATCTGGTCGGCTTCAGCGCGAATACCCGAACGTCCTTCGGCAAGGCTCGCGGACACTTCCTGCGCGTTATTGCCGATGCTTGATACGATGCCCATACCGGTGATTGCGACGCGTCTCATGGTTTTCTCCAAATAATTTGCCGGATTAAATTTGCTTACATGTTCCGGCTACATCTGTTCAGGCAAGAATAGGCCAACGCGCAGGTCTTCCGCGCTATAAATCTGCTCGCCATCGGCCAGCAGGCGGGCATTGGCAATGCCCATAGTCAGGCGACCCGTCATCACGCGGCGCATATCAAGCTGATATTCGACTAGTGAAACATCCTGCAACACCTGGCCGGTAAATTTTACTGCGCCTGCGCCTAGCGCGCGCCCACGCCCGGGATTGCCCAGCCAGCCCAAATAAAAGCCGATGAGCTGCCACATGGCGTCTAGCCCCAAACAGCCTGGCATAACGGGGTCTGTTTTAAAATGGCAGTCGAAAAACCACAGCTCCGGTTTTATATCAAGTTCGGCGCGGATTTCGCCCTTGTCATTAGCCCCGCCAGTTTCCGAAATATGGGTAATGCGGTCAAACATCAGCATTGGTGGCGCGGGTAGCCGCGCATTGCCTTCGCCGAACAGGTCGCCATTAGTACACGAAATTAACTCATCATACGAATAGTTGGCCTTGCGTGTCATATACAACCTCCCAAGTGACGCAAAACCTAACATGGTGGCTCAAAGAGAGGAAGGTTTATTGCGACTTGACAGTTTTGTTACGATCGACTATCAAATTAGAATGATTACAATTAGCAGTGATCCAAGATGAAGCTTTTATCATGAATATAGACGCGTTAACCACGGCCCAGATTGAACACCTTAGCGATAAATTGCGGGCGGCCGGTCTCCGGTCAACCAAGCCGCGTTTGGCGCTCGCGCATTTGCTGTTTGGCAAGGGTGATCGCCACGTTACGGCTGAAAGCCTTTATGAAGAGGCGCGCGCGTTTAATCTGTCTGTGTCGCAAGCGACTATTTATAACACGCTTAATCAGTTTCTCGATGCTGGCCTCCTACGCGAGGTTATTGTTGATCACGCGCGAAGCTATTTCGACACAAATGTGTCAAATCATCACCATTTCTTTATTGAAGGTGAAACACGTTTGATTGACATCCCGCTCGACCAGGTATCGCTGAAAGCCGTGCCCGATGCGCCGGAAGGCTATGAGTTAAGCGGCGTCGACGTGGTCATTCGGCTGAACGCGCGCTGATTTATCTGGCGATTTGGCAGCTTTTCTAATTTTTTATTAGAATAATTCTAAAAAACTTGACATCCATATGAGACCGCCCTATGTTCTGTACAGGTAGGGAACACCTTCTGCCTGTGCTGGCCTTCCGTGTTTTAGGGGGCTGTCATTAATCGAAAAAACAATCTAAATGAGGAGACATGCATGTCGCTCGCATCATCAAAAACCCTTGAGAATCTCAAGGATGCATTTGCCGGCGAAAGCCAGGCAAACCGCCGTTATCTCTACTTCGCGCAAAAAGCGGATGTCGAAGGATATAACGATGTTGCTACGGTTTTCCGTTCAACAGCAGAAGGCGAAACAGGTCACGCACACGGCCATCTCGAGTTTCTCGAGGAAGTCGGTGATCCAGCAACCGGTGAGCCTATTGGTTCAACAGCCGAGAATCTGAAAGCCGCCATTGTAGGTGAAACGCACGAATATACGGATATGTATCCGGGTATGGCGCGTACAGCCCGTGAAGAAGGCTTCGACGAGATTGCAGACTGGTTCGAAACACTGGCAAAAGCGGAAAAATCGCATGCCGGTCGCTTCCAGAAAGCTCTGGATACGATGGACTAAGCATTTACAGACGACCCGGTGGCGTGCGCTGCCGGGTCGTTTGACGCCGGTGCCACTATAGGTTGAAGACAACTCATTAAAGCACATACAGGTTTCCGGCACGCCAGACCCCCACGATCTGGCCTTAAATATCAGAGGAAAAACGATGAAAGAAGGCAGCACCGAAGCGCCAACCCGTCACCCACTCGACTGGAAAAGCGACGCGTTTTACGATCGCGAGGATCTTGATGCCGAAATGCGGCGCCAGTTCGACATTTGTCATGGCTGCCGACGTTGTTTCAATCTGTGCGACAGTTTCCCCCGCCTTTTCGATCTTATTGACGAAAGCGAGAGTGGCGAACTGGACACGGTAGACAGTAAAGACTTCCCGGCCATCATTGACGCCTGCACCATGTGCGATATGTGCTTCATGACAAAGTGCCCTTACGTGCCGCCGCATGAATTTAATCTCGATTTCCCGCATCTGATGTTGCGCTATCGCGCCGTCGATCTGCAGGAAAAAGGCAAGCCTCCCTTCGTTCAGAACCAACTGGCGCAAATGGACAGGAACGGCAACATGGCTGCGCCTGTTGCACCGGTTGCCAACTGGGGCTCAGCGCGGGGCAATTTTGTGACCCGTCCGGTTCTACAAGCCGTTGCAGGCATTGACAGCAAAGTTGAGTTGCCGAAATTCGCCGGCAAGACCTTCATGAAGCGCGCTGCCGAAGCAGTTAAACAAAACGCCTATGCGCCCAATCCGAACGGCCCGGCGCAAGACCGCAATGCGGTACTGTTTGCAACTTGCGCGGTGAATTACAACAACCCGGAAGTTGGCGAGGCGGCGGCGAAAGTGTTGGCGCATCTGGGCGTCAGTGTGACAACGGAATATCCCGGTTGCTGCGGTATGCCGTATCTCGAGCAGGGCAATATTGCAAAGGTTGCCGAGCAAGCCGAAAAACTAGCCGCGGCCTTGCGTCCGCTTGTTGATGCCGGCAAAGACATCATCACCTTAACCGCCAGCTGCGGGCTCATGTTCAAGTTTGAATGGCCACTCATCCTGCCCGATAATGAGGATGTGAAAGCGTTGAGCAAGGCGACGAAAGACATATCCGAGTATGTTGTCGACATAGCTAATAAAGAAGGCCTGACCGATGGCATCAACGCGCTGCCTGAAAACATCTCCATGCATCTAGCCTGCCACGCACGGGCGCAAAATGTCGGCCCCAAATCGGCTGAATTATTGCGACTTATCCCCGAGGCCAATGTCAGCGTTGTTGAGCGCTGTTCCGGTCATGGCGGCACGTTTGGCGTACTGAAGGAAACACATCATCTGGCGGTTAAAATTGGCAAACCAGCGGCGCGCAATACGGCGAAAACCGACCCCGATACTGTGTGTTCAGACTGTCCGCTCGCAGCCAAACATCTGGTGCAGCTCGTCGAGGATTTCGACAAGGACACAGTGCCGGAAGCCGCGCATCCCATCGAAGTTTTTGCCCGCGCCTACGCGCTTATGGCGTAAACACCAACCGTCCTAAAACCATTTAGAACCACCGCAAGGAAAGAAGATCATGACCAGTCCCAAGACCCTGACCAAAGAAGACATCTTGTCTCTGGATGATTACATGGCCCAGAGAGCACAATTGCGCCGTGACATTCTCGACCTCAAAAAGCCGCGCCGGATCGATATCGGCCCCCATGCGACGTTTTATTTTGAGAATTATGCCACGATGAAGCAGCAAATTCAGGAAATGCTGTACATCGAAAAGGGTGGCGACGAACAGCTTGTCGACGAACTGGAAGCCTATAATCCGATGATACCGCAAGGGCAGGAATTAACCGCCACCCTGATGTTTGAAATTGACGACCCGATGCGTCGGGCAACAATTTTGCGGCGTTTAACCGATGTCGAATTGACCGCTTATGTTGAGGTTGATGGCGAGAAGGTTTATGCGGTGCCAGAGCAGGAAGTCGAGCGTACGGCAGCTGACGGCAAAACGTCTTCTGTGCATTTTTTGCACTTCCCGTTTCCCGCTGAATTGATCGCAAAATTTGGGGCGGAAGAAACCCGTCTGATTTTGGGCATTGAGCATGAAAATTATGCGCATATGACCATTTTAACACCGGCAACCAAAGCGTCGCTGGCAGGCGATTTCGACCTGAATTAGGCGTCTACTAGTGAGGGGTTGATACGGATTTAGTCACGGAATTCAAAGCCGTAGACGCCCCATATCTGGTCGCGTTGCAGCCAGCCATCGTAATTATCGACTTCAATTTCACACCAGGCACCCTCGCAATCTTCGAGGGTGCCAATAACACCGGGCTGCACCAGCGCAATTACCCCACCGGTGGCGGCGGGGGTGGCGCGCAGTGTAACTGCATGTGCCGATTGGCGCACAATCAACGTGCGCAGACCGCGCAATAGCGGGGCTTTCATCCAGCCTTCGGCCCCTTGATGGTCACGTATCTGGCGCCACGCGCCGTATTCAGCAATGATTTCGACCGGCAACCCCTGACGCTGATATTGCCATAGCAGTGGATAGTCATGGCCTGGGCCACGCCGCACATTAGCGGCATCTGATTTAATGGAGACAAACCGCGGTAAGGGCAGCCCGCTATCACCGGTTGGCCGGGTGTCGCGCGCGGTTTGGGCCGAAATTGGCAAGGGAAGCAGCACCGCTATCAAAAGCAGCAGCACAAAGGCGATGGAAAAAAGCGGGGTTGCCAAATGGTTCATATTTCCTTGATACAAATTCGTGTCCGCTTCATCAAGTCTAACTAACGCGCGCGCCGCTTCTATCTCGCCGCACTCCTCGCGATCTGGTATAATGTTAGCATAATGAGTTTAAACGCTACTAAAGTTGCCGTGACCCGACGCTTGCCTGCGAACATTGAAGAGCGCATGGCCGAGCTGTTTGACACCAAATTCAATGAAACTGATCAGGAATATTCGCGCGCACAGCTGGCCGAGCTAATGGCGGCCCATGATGTGTTAGTTCCGACTGTGGCCGATGTTATTGATAGCGATCTCATCAATGGCGCGGGTGACCAGCTGAAGCTAATCGCAAATTTTGGCAACGGCACCGATAATATCGATGTCGACGCCGCCCATGCGCGGGGTATCACGGTGACCAACACGCCAAGCGTGCTTACGGAAGACACAGCTGATATGGTGATGGCACTTATTTTGGCCGTACCCCGCCGTCTGGTTGAAGGCGACCGGCTCATCCGTCAACCGGGCAGTTTTACAGGCTGGTCGCCGACTTGGATGTTGGGCCGTCGGCTGGCAGGGAAACGCCTCGGGATTGTCGGCATGGGGCGGATTGGTCAGGCGGTCGCGCGCCGGGCACTCGTGTTCGGGTTGGAGGTCTTCTATCATAATCGCAACCCCGTGCATGATGACCTTGAGGCAGAACTCGGCGCAACCTATGTCGAAAGCCTCGACCGCTTATTGCGCAATGTCGACATTGTGTCGGTAAACTGCCCGCATACGCCCGCCACCTATCATCTGTTGTCGGCGCGTCGCCTTGGCTTGCTGCCGTCGCATGCGACGGTGATCAATACCAGCCGTGGCGAAGTGATTGACGAGGAGGCGCTGGCCGATGCGCTCCTTGCCGGTCGTTTGGGCGGGGCAGGCCTTGATGTTTTTGAGCGCGAGCCGGTGGTTAATCCGCGCTTGTTGGACCTCGAAAATGTTGTGTTGTTGCCTCATATGTCGTCTGCGACGATCGAAAGCCGTCAGAGCATGGGTGAAAAAGTCATTATTAATATCCGCACATTTGCCGACGGGCACCGGCCCCCAGATTGGGTTTTGCCATCGGACGCTAAATTCTAATCATTTACCGATGTGCCACCAACAGAGGTGCCGTTTAACGGATTGGATGGATCCCAAGGTAATTTCACGGTTCGGGCATGGGCGCGCAATCCATCAAAAATAAGCACTTTTCCAGCAAGACTTTCGCCGCATTGCGTTACTTCCTTAATAACTTCGAGCGCCTGAAGCGCGCCGATAATACCCGCCAGTGCACCCACCGTGCCAAGCGTCGCACAATCGTCAATCCGGTTGGCAAGCTCTGGCGTTTCGGGCACCAGAGACCGATAACACGGAAACGGAATATTATTGCCATCGCGTAGCCATGGCTTGAAGGTCGCGACCTGCCCGTCAAACTGCCCGACCGCGCCAGAGACAAGCGTTTTGCGCGCATGGAAGCAGGCATCATTTACGATGAAACGGGTGTCAAAATTGTCGCTCCCATCGGCTATAATGTCGTATTGGGCGACAAGCGCGTCGACATTTTCGCGCGTTACTCGCACGCCATGCGCCACAAAATCAACATCTGGGTTAAGCCCCTTCAGGCGGGCGCAGGCGCGGGCAACTTTGGGCGCGCCGACGTCTTGGGTATCAAACAAAACCTGCCGCTGTAAATTTGACACCTCAACATTGTCGTCATCCGCCAGGCCGATTGTGCCAACCCCCGCAGCAGCGAGATATTGGGCGAGCGGGTTGCCAAGCCCGCCCATGCCGATGATTAAGACGCGGGCATTGAGCAGCGCTTGCTGGCCGCCGCCGCCGATTTCTTTCAGCAAAATATGGCGTTTATATCGATCGATCTGTGCGTCGGTGAGCGCCAAAACTGCGTCCTAAAGCCCTTCGAACAGGGCGGTTGATAGGTAGCGCTCGGCGAAGCTCGGCAAGATGATAACAATGTTTTTGCCCGCCATCTCGCTGCGACCGCCCACTTCAAGCCCTGCGGCGACAGCCGCGCCTGAGCTAATGCCGCCCGGCACGCCTTCAATGCGGGCCAGCTTGCGCGCGGTTTCAAACGCTGTCTCATTGCCGATGGTCAACACTTCATTGACAAGATCGGCCTCCATATTGCCCGGCACGAAACCAGCACCAATGCCCTGAATTTTGTGCGGGCCCGGTGTCCCGCCGGATAAAATGGGGCTGTCCTCGGGTTCGACCGCGATCATTTTCAGGTCTGGCTTACGAGCCTTCAGCACGCTGCCGAGGCCGGTAAAGGTGCCGCCTGTTCCGACACCCGAAATAATGGCGTCAACATTGCCTTGTGTATCATTCCATATTTCTTCCGCCGTGGTGACGCGGTGAATTTGCGGGTTGGCAGGATTGTCAAACTGTTGTGGCATCACCCAACCAGGGTTTTCGCCCAGCAATTCTTCGGCCCGTCCAATCGCCCCCTTCATGCCCAGTTCAGCCGGGGTCAGTTCAAGCTCGGCCCCCAAAAGCAGCAACATTTTACGCCGTTCGATCGACATGCTTTCGGGCATGCACAAGATCAAGCGATATCCTTTGGCGGCACAAGCGAAGGCTAGCGCAATGCCGGTATTACCGGAGGTCGGCTCAATGATCACGCTGTCGGTTGATAGACGGCCTTCGTGCTCCAGCGCCTCAATCATCGCCACGCCAATGCGGTCTTTGACACTGGCGATCGGGTTAAAAAATTCAAGTTTGGCAAGCAAGTTTGCTTCCACTCCGTGCTCACTTGCCATGCGCGACAAGCGTACAAGCGGCGTATTTCCAATCGTTTCCGTGATTGAATTATAGATCTGTCCGCGCCCGGCTGTGTTTGGCTTGTGATCGTTTTGGCTCATGTTTCCCTCCTAAATTGTAAAGTCGTCCGGTTCGCAATCCGGCTGGCTGAAACCGGCGCATAAATCGGCAATAGTAATGCCGTCCATTTCCGCATCAATGGCGTGCTGGAGGCGCGCGCATAGCGGCGCAATAACCTGCTGGCCGAGCGGTGAATTAAACTTGCTCCAACCCTCTTCGCCATCCAGCGCGTCGATAATGGTAATAATTTCGCGCACGCTGATGCGGCGACGCTCGCGGGCCAGCCGATACCCACCTCTGGGCCCGCGTACACCGCGTAAGATGTTAGCGCGCACGAGTGCTTGCATGACCTGTTCCAGATAGCGTTGGGGCACGCCTTGCCGCTTGGTGATTTCGCGGGCCTGCACCGGATCGGGGCGCGCGTGTAGTGCAACATCGACAACCGCTTCAAGTGCCAGCAGAGATTTGCGAGATAATGTCAGCATGGCGAACCTTACTCCTTCGTGGCAACACCGGTTGACCCGAAGCCACCGCTGCCGCGCGCGGTTTCATCAAGCGAGGTTACTGGTTGCACCAGCACTTGTAGCACGGGCGCGATAACCATCTGCGCAATGCGCATACCGCGCGTGATCTCAAAATCTTCATCCCCCAGATTAATCAGGATGATCTTAATCTCGCCGCGATAGTCGCTATCGATTGTTCCCGGCGCATTGACGAGGCCAATCCCGTTTTTGAGCGCAAGACCTGAACGCGGTCTGATCTGCGCTTCAAAACCGGGCGGGATCGCCATCGCCAGACCCGTTGGTACCAGCGCACGAGCGCCAGACTTTAACGTAACCGGCGCATTGTCGGGTACGGCTGCGTGTAAATCCATACCGGCAGCTTCGGCAGTTTCATAGGCCGGCAGTGGTAAGTCATCGCCATGGGGTAGTTTCATAAACTGCGCGGTTATTTGGGTCATATGGCGGCCTCTGGTTTTCCGGTCTGTCCAGTTTTTTCAGCCTGTCCAGCTTTTTCAGCCTGTCCAGCTTTTTCAGTTTGTAATGCCGCGCTGATGCGGGATGCCAACCGCGCGGCAATGTCATGTTTGCTCAGTGTTTCCCATGTTTCTTCGCCCGCGGCAGATATCAGATGCACTGTGTTCGTATCGCCGCCAAGCACGCCGGTTTCTGGGCTAATATTATTGGCAACAATCCAGTCGCATTTTTTGCGGGCTAGCTTGTCGCGGGCATAAGTGTCCAGTCTTTCGGTTTCGGCTGCAAAGCCAATGAGCAGGGATGGCCTTTGCGAGCCGGCCGCCGCCAGTGTCGCTAGAATGTCAGGGTTCTCAACCAGATCGAGTGCGGGCGTGCCGGTCTCGGATTTTTTCAGTTTCTGCGTCGCTATCCCGGCCGGGCGCCAGTCTGCAACCGCTGCGGTCATGATGGCGGCATCAACCGGCAAGTGCGCGGCACATGCCGCCAGCATTTCTTCGGCTGTCTCTATGCGCGTGATGTGCACATTTTTCGGTGTATCAAGCTGGGTCGGGCCGCTGACGAGATGCGTATCCGCACCCAGGGCCGCAAGTGCTTCAGCAATGGCATAACCTTGTTTGCCGGACGAGCGATTTGCGATATAGCGCACCGGATCAATAGGTTCATGGGTTGGGCCAGCCGTGACCAGAATTTTCCGGCCGGTAAGTGGTCCAGCTTCGGGCTGACCCGCACCTGACAGGCGGGCATGAACTTGCGCCGCAATCGCGTCCGGCGCGCTCATGCGCCCAGGGCCAAACTCGCCGCACGCCATGTCGCCATCATCAGGCCCGATAATGCCAATACCGTCATCAACCAATTGCGTAAGATTGCGCTGGGTTGCGGTATGCGTCCACATGCGCACATTCATGGCCGGCGCGATCATCACCGGCTTATCGGTTGCGAGTAGGGTGGTGGTAGCCAGATCATTTGCTGTGCCATGCGCCATGCGCGCCATAATGTCGGCGGTTGCCGGCGCAACTAGAACAAGGTCGGCATCACGAGACAATTGTATATGCCCCATCTCGGCTTCGTCGGTCAGATCAAAAAGGTTTTCATAAACCCGGTCGCCAGACACGCTGGCAAGCGAGAGCGGCGCAACAAACTGTGTAGCAGATGCCGTCAGCAGGCAGCGCACGCTGAGCCCGAGATCGCGCAACCGGCGCACAAGTTCGGGCGCTTTGTAAGCCGCGATGCCGCCACCGATTATGAGTAATACCCGTTGCATGGTTCTACGCTCGATAAAACTTCAAACTACTCGGTTGTAGCGCAGTTAAAATTTTTTACCATAAATTTTTGTAATATTGTGCGGTACCGCATTGCAGACATGCCGAATATTTAACTCCTGAAAATCAGCCCTCTGCGGTTAACGCCAATGCAGCAGCAAAGACACCGCCGCCACTGATAGTGCCAGCCAGACAAGGCGTGAGGATGTCGGCTTTGGTGGCTCGGTGGGGTTTGTGGCCATATCTTCAAGGGCCGCGCCCGCGCGTTCCAGTTGCGCCAGTGTTTCCGGCAGGCGCAAAGCCGCCTGCAGGCTTGGTCTTGCGGCCTCGGCGATATCGCGTATCAATGCTTCCGGTCCAAGCTGTTTACGCAACCATTTGGTAACCACCGGATCGGCGGCTTCCCAGATATTTAATGTCGGGTCGAAACTACGCGCCACGCCTTCAACCGTCACCATGGTTTTTTGCAGCAAAAGAAGTTGGGGTTGTGTGCGCATGTCGAATTGGTCGGTCACCTCGAAAAGCTGAGTTAACAGCCGCGACATGGATATATCAGACGCATCAAGGTCGCGAATAGGCTCGCCAATGCTGCGCAAGGCCTGGGCGAAATCTTCAACGCTGTGGCGCTTGGGTACATAGCCTGCTTCCAGATGGACGCGTGCAACCTTGCGGTAATCACGGGTGATAAACCCAGATAGAATCTCAGCCAAAAAACGCCGACTGTCACTATCAAGGCGGCCGGTAATACCAAGATCAATGCCGACAATTGTGCCATCAGGTTTTATCAGTAGATTTCCTTGGTGCATATCGGCATGGAAAAAACCGTCGCGCAGTGCATGGGTAAGGAAAATCCGAATAAGCCGTGTCGCAAGGTCGGGCAAATCCAGCCCGGCGGCGCGCAATGCTTCAATATCGGATGCGGCAATGCCGTCGACCCATTCCATAGTTAAAACGCGTCGTGCCGTACCATCCCACAAAACACGCGGCACGCTAAACCCAACATCGTCGCGGCTATTATAGGCCATCTCTTCAATCGCAGCTGCTTCGCGCCGCAAATCGGTTTCCGCTTCTAGCGAATGCGATAGCGTGTCGATGGCATCCACCGGGCGCAGCCGCCGTGTCGAAGGCATCAGCCGCTCAATCCAGCGCGCAATAACACGGAATGTCGCCAAATCACGCACAACTTTGCGGTCAATGCGCGGGCGCAGAATTTTGATTGCGAGGCGCGCGTTCGGCTGGCCGAGGCGGTGGGCCTGATGCACTTGCGCGATCGAGGCGGCAGCAATGGCCGGACCCATGTTTTCAAATATCTTTTCGCTATCGGCGAGATCTGTCGCGATGATGCGTTTGACATGGGCATCGCCAAACGCCGGTAGCCGGTCTTGTAGATGTTGCAAGTCAGCGGCCATTTGCATGCCGATAATATCCGGTCGTGTTGCGAGAAACTGACCGAGCTTAATATAAGTCGGTCCAAGGCGGCGGATCCGGTCTGATAGGGCGCTGCCGCGCTGGGCATCGGCAAATCGCGGCGCAGCGATCGTCAGAACAGCCCGCAGGATGCGCAAACCCAATGGCGCGCGCTCGTTAAAATCTGGCGGTAGTAAAGCGTCCTGCGCCAACAAGAGGCGCGCCATACGCAAAAACCGAAACAATCGCACAACCAGCATGTCTACACTTTCCAGCCGCTATGAAGCGCGGCAACGCCACCACTTAGACGTTCGACTGCGACCCGCGAAAACCCCGCGGCGGTCACCTCATCGGCAAAGGCATCGGCGCGTGGAAATTTGCGAATGCTCTCAACCAGATATTGATAGGGGTCGCCGTCGCCGGTCACTAGCTGGCCCAGTGGCGGGATAACCCGAAACGAATAGCTATCGTAAACGCGGGTCAATATATCACTTGGGATATTAGAAAACTCAAGGCAGACGAACCGACCGCCGGGTTTTAATACGCGCCATGCTTCGTCCAATGCCGCCGCGCGGTGGGTGACGTTACGAATGCCGAAAGCCACGGTGTAAATATCCATACTGTTATCGGCCAGCGGCAAATGCTCTGCATTGCCCGTGGTGAAAGAAACCGGTAGAGCATCGCGCGCGGTGATGGCGCGTTTTTTCCCCACACGCAGCATTTCGGTATTGGCGTCGATTACCTGTATTTGTATGGGGGTGGCGCCTCGGTGTGCCGCACGCGCGGCACGAAACGCAATATCGCCCGTGCCACCGGCAATATCGGCCATATGCAGCGTATCGCGGCCCGGGTTGCGACGCAGAAATAGAAGCTCGACCAAACGCCGCTTCCATACACGGTGCAACCCTGCTGACATCAGATCATTCATCAGGTCATAGCGCGCCGCAACGGCGTCAAACACATCACGCACAAGGGCCTGCTTGTCAGCCGTGGGCACCTGCCGAAAGCCGAAATCTGTCAACGTCCCATCGCGGCCTGTAAGAGGGCTTATAGACGGGCCGGAATTGTCGCTTTTTTCCATGAGCGCGACGATAGCCGAAACAGCCTGCTGTGGCTACAACTGGCGGCTTTTGGCGCGGTCGCCGGGCGGGTGATGGTAATGGCGTGATCGGGCGCAAAGGGCTATAATCTGCGCCATGCCAGAGTTACCCGAAGTCGAAACAGTGCGGCGCGGCCTTGCGCCGCATATGGAAGATCGCGTGATCCGCAAGGTCACGCTGACGCGTCCGGATCTGCGTTTTCCGTTCCCGGCAAATTTCGAGGCCGCCCTGACCGGCGCGCGCATTGAAAGCGTGACCCGCCGTGCTAAATATTTGCTGGCGCACGTTCATCCGATTGGAGCCCCCGCGCAGATATGGTTGAGCCATCTTGGTATGACCGGCCGGTTCCAGGTTTACGCCACTGGCCGTGGCGCGCAGGCGCGCATGGATGCCAGCACCGATGCACCATCAAATGAGATATCAAATGAAGCACTAGGTGTTTACAAAAACACCCTGGCCGCCGGCGTGGTGCAAAAGCACGTGCATGTGCGCCTAGAGTTGGACGACGACACCCTCATTACCTATGCCGATCCGCGCCGCTTTGGGTTCATGGATCTGACCCCATCGACCGGACCATCCCGGTTTCTCGAAAGCCTCGGCCCGGAGCCGCTGGGCAATGCATTTGATGATGCGTATTTACTGGCCGCCTGTGCTACACGGCAAAGTCCGGTGAAATCGGTTTTGCTCGACCAGAAGGTGGTGGCTGGATTGGGTAATATATATGTATGCGAAGCATTGTTTCGCGCCGGCATAAGCCCCAAAAGAAAAGCCGCTAACCTTGGTCCTGTGCGGGTTCGGCGTTTGGTGCCCGCCATTCGTAATGTGCTGGGCGAAGCCATTGCCGCGGGTGGCTCAACCTTGCGTGATTTTGCTGATAGCGACGGAAATCTCGGATATTTCCAGCACGGTTTTGCGGTGTATGACCGGGCCGGTGAGCTCTGTACGACACCTGATTGCGGTGGTAACGTCACTCGCATTGTTCAATCGGGGCGGTCGAGTTTTTACTGCTCGGCGTGTCAACGTTAATCGCGGTCCTAGCCCCGGCGTCAATCGCGGCCTAAGCCGCAGCTTTGATGACCATGTCAAAAAGTGGCGGCGCAAACGACTTTAGAGCCGACAGAGGAGGTAGCATGGCAGACAGCATGGCAGTGACCACAATAAAACGGCGCCATTTTCGCGTTCTGGTTTTAAGCTGGCTGGTCTTGGCGATTTACGCGGGCGGCTCATTGGCGATGGCGCGCGATGTCTATCTGTCCTTGGCGCCAGATATTCCGCTGGCCCCCGGGCTTGAGGAACTGGAAGGCGGACAACTGGTTTTTGATAAACCCGAAGGGCGCATTGTCCAGATCGAAACACGGCAGACAGACGCCGCACGCAGCGCGAAAAATGTGCGAAGGTATTACCTCGAAACGCTGCCGAATTTGGGATGGCAGAAGGCCAGTTCTTCTGACCGTGTGTTGACATTTCAACGAGGAGGCGAGACCTTGCTGATTACGCTGAAAAGCGAGCGGGTCGTATTCGAACTTTCACCCGGTCAGGCACCGGTCAGGTAAATGAGTAATCCGGTCGACAAAAGGGTTTGCGGCGGATATGAGCCGCGCTGATAAGAGGGCATCGCAATGAAATACGAAAATATTCTGATTGAAATCAAAGGCAGAGTGGGGCTTATCACCCTGCACCGCCCGCAGGCGCTCAACGCATTATGCGGGCCACTCATGGATGAATTAACCCATGCCATTGCCGCCATGGAAGAAAATGATGCGGTCGGGTGCATGGTGCTAACCGGCTCGGCCAAGGCTTTTGCCGCGGGTGCTGATATCAAAGAAATGGTCGGCAAAGATTATATCGACGTGCTGCGCGAAGATTTCATTACCGCAAACTGGGAAGCCGCGACACGCGCGCGCAAGCCAATCATTGCCGCGGTTGCCGGCTATGCGCTGGGCGGCGGGTGCGAGTTAGCGATGATGTGCGACTTTATTCTGGCGGCGGATACGGCGAAATTCGGCCAGCCGGAAATTAATCTTGGGGTCATTCCGGGCGCCGGCGGCACGCAAAGGCTCACGCGTTTTGTCGGGAAATCCAAAGCGATGGAAATGTGCCTTACCGGGCGCATGATGGATGCCGAGGAAGCCGAACGCTGTGGTCTTGTAAGCCGAATTGTGCCGGCTGATGACTTGCTTGACGAAGCCATGGATGTTGCAGAAAAAATAGCTGAGAAATCTGCGCCGTCGGTGATGATTGCCAAGGAATGTGTCAATGAAGCCTTCGAGACAACATTGCGCGAGGGCGTGCGCTTTGAACGTCGGCTTTTTCATTCGCTGTTTGCTTTTGACGATCAGAAAGAGGGCATGGAAGCCTTCATTGAGAAAAGACAACCAAAATTTAATAACAGTTAGCCTCCCAAAAAGGGGTAGGCGCCACCCCTCTACAGGGGGCGAATTTGGCGGTTGACCTTCGCTTTGCCGCGCCCTATAACGCTGTCTCATTCGCCGCATATGCGCGGGGAATATAGCTAACAGGGTTCGAAGAATGGCAAATACAAGTTCTGCCAAGAAAATGGTTCGCAAGATCGCCGCACGCACGGTTCGTAACCGGCACCAGCGGAGCCAAATGCGGTCGTCCATCCGCCGGGTGGAAGAAGCCATTGAAAGCGGCAGCAAAGATGACGCTATCTCTGCACTGCGCGTTGCCCAGCCCATGATCGCCAAAGCCGGTCACAAAGGTCTGGTCCATAAGCGTGCCGCTGCGCGGAAGGTTTCGCGTCTCGCCAAACGCGTCGCTTCCATTTCCTAATTTTATCGTTTTATTAGAAATTATATCGTGCTGCTTGCGGCATAATTGTTCACGCTTTTTTAATTACGGCGTAACAAAATTAAAAAAAAATGCAGATTCGTCTCTGTTCTTGTTTCCTTCCCGTTGCGCCCATGCGGGTGAATTTGTATCGTTAACCGTGACAGATAACCGACAGAAAACGGCAGTTATCAGGCGTTTTGGCTAATGCGCTGATTTAAAGCAAAATTTTCTCCACGGGACTGTTCAGGAAAAAGATTTTTAACAGCCTGACGATGGCAGTTCTGTTTTGGAGGAAGCAGTGGACGACCCAAGTGTCATAAATTTAAGTGTGCTGAATATTGAGCATGAAGGCTTTGCGGGCCACGTAGCACCTGCAACGGCATGGCAATATTTGGGCGCGCATGCAGACGCCGTTTTGGTTGACGTACGCACGCAAGCTGAATGGGCATTTGTAGGCGTGCCAGATCTTAGTGATATTGCGGCCACGCTTGTCTGCGCGGAGTGGCAGTGTTTTCCTGACATGGGTGTTAATGCTCAATTTGTCGCGCAAGTGGAGGAGGCCGTTTCAACCAAATCGGCAGCGATATTCACGCTGTGCCGGTCTGGAATGCGGTCGCAGGCAGCGGCGCAGGCGCTGACGCAAGTGGGGTTCGCTGATTGCTATAATGTAGCAGGCGGCTTTGAAGGTGATACGGATAGTGGGGGTCACCGAGGTCAAGTAAACGGATGGAAATTCGAAGGTTTGCCTTGGGTACAAAATTAATCGCCGGATGAACACGGCGTCCGGCAGTGCCGGATTAAAAATTGAGGGTGTGCAGTTTTGGAAGACAATATGGATAAGGGTGCTGGCAACAAAGAACCAGCAGCCAAAGCGGGGAAGCAACATCCTGAAAGCAGGGACAGCGACGTCGCGGCAAACTCAGCGCTTGATGCCCAGTGGCACCGTGTACGTTCGCGGCTGCGTGCCGAGCTTGGTGAAGCGACTTTTAATAGCTGGTTCAAGCTGTTATCGGTTGATAGCGTGCACCGGGGTCGGGTCGTTTTAAAGGTACCGACGCGGTTTGTTCGCAGCTGGATCGAGGCGCATTATCTGCCGCGCATCCGCGATTACTGGCAAAATGAAGACCCTACGGTCAAACGCATCGACATCGAATTGCAGCCAGAGTGGGCGCCGGTCGAAACGAAATCGGAGACGCGCATGCAAACGGCACCGCCGAGCCGATTGCCCCCGATTGAGGCAACCCAGCCCTTGCGCCAGCCTGCCGCCGCGCCGCTGGCAGAAAATGTTGGCCTGCGCGATGATCTGGGGGCACCGCTCGACCCGCGCTTTACGTTTGAAAATTTTGTCGTTGGTAAATCCAATGAGTTGGCTCACGCCGCTGCACGACGCCTGACCGAAGCCGATGAAGTGGCCTTCAATCCGCTGTTTCTATATGGCGGTGTCGGGCTAGGTAAAACCCACCTCATGCACGCGATTGCCTGGGAAATTCGTCGTCAGGATCCGCAGCGCACCGTTTTGTATCTATCGGCTGAAAAATTTATGTATCAGTTCATTCGTGCCTTGCGGTTTAAGGATACGATGGCTTTCAAACAGCAATTCCGTGAGGTGGATGTGCTGATGATCGATGATATTCAGTTTATCGCCGGCAAGGATTCAACGCAGGAAGAATTTTTCCATACGTTTAATGCGCTCATAGACCATAACCGCCAAGTGATTATTTCTGCCGACCGCTCGCCGACAGACCTCGAAGGCATTGAGGAACGGATCCGGTCGCGACTGGGCTGGGGGCTGGTGGCTGACATCCATCCGACAGATTATGAATTGCGCCTTGGTATTTTGCAGTCGAAAGCCGACGCGCTGGCGGTGCGGGCGGAAACAACGCCGATCCCGCAGCCGGTTCTGGAATTTCTTGCCCAGCGTATTGTGTCGAATATTCGGGAGCTGGAAGGTGCTTTGAACCGCGTTGTCGCCTATGCGTCGTTCGTTGGGCGTCCGGTAACGCTTGAAATGGCACAAGATGTATTGCGCGATCTATTGCGGGCTTCTGAGCGGCGCGTCACAATCGATGAAATCCAACGTCGCGTGGCCGAATATTTCAACGTCAAAATGGGCGATATGCTATCGGCGCGCCGGGCGCGTTCCGTGGCGCGACCGCGCCAGATTGCTATGTATTTGTCAAAGCAGCTGACCAGCCGGTCGCTACCGGAAATTGGCCGGAAATTTGGCGGTCGTGATCATACAACCGTCATTCACGCTGTGCGTAAAATCGAACAATTACGCGAAGAAGACCCGGCGCTTGACGAAGATGTAGATCTGTTGCGGCGCATGCTTGAAAACTAGCGGTCACATTGCGGGAGAGGGGGTAAAAAAAAGCCCCTTTTAGCCCCGTTTCTGCTATAAATATTAATCAAATTGTAACCCTGTTTTGCAGGGTGATTCGAGGCTTTTCGCGTCGTTTGGCGCACGGGTGCAAATACTCGTTAACACACCAGTTGAGCCGGTGGGATCGGGAACAAAGAGGGTCGGATGAAAACCACAATTGAACGCAGTGCCTTCCTGAAAGCGCTTAACCATGTGCAAAGTGTCGTTGAGCGGCGCAACACGATCCCGATTTTATCCAATGTTCTTCTGGAGGCCGATAATGGCGTGGTAACGCTGACCGCAACCGACCTTGAAATAGAGGTGCGCGAGCGGGTTGAGGCCGAGATTACCCAGCCCGGCGCGATAACGGCGCCAGCGCATATGCTGTATGACATTGTACGCAAATTGCCAGATGGTGCGCAGGTTGAGCTTGCTAAGGATGAAAGCGCCGAGCGTCTCACGCTTGTATCGGGGAAGTCGTCCTTCATGCTGCAAACGCTGCCGCGCGAGGATTTCCCTGCAATGGCGCGTGATGAAATGCCGGTGGCTTTCGCTCTGTCCGGGTCCGAATTGCGCAGGTTGATTGAAAAAACACGTTTCGCGATTTCGGTCGAGGAAACCCGCTATTACCTCAATGGCATCTACCTGCATGCGTTGGAAGAAGAGGGCGAGCAATTGTTGCGCGCGGTTGCGACTGACGGGCACCGTCTTGCGCGCGTGCAAATTACTCAGCCGGTTGGGGCGACGGATATGCCTGCCATCATCATTCCGCGCAAGACTGTGGGCGAGGTGCAAAAACTTCTGGAAGAAGCCGAAGGCGAGGTGTCGCTGCAGGTTTCAGACACTAAGATTAATTTTGCCTTTGATAATATCGTACTGACCTCGAAATTGATCGATGGCAAATTCCCAGACTATACGCGGGTTATTCCAGTCGATAATGACAAGGTTCTCGACGTTGATGCGAAAAGTTTTGCGCAAAGCGTTGATCGGGTTTCAGCCATTTCGAGCGAGAAGTCGCGTGCCGTCAAACTCAGCCTCGACACAGATAGCTTGGGCTTGTCAGTATCGAACCCAGATAGTGGCAATGCCAGTGACGAGATTAGCGTGAGTTATCAGGCCGAACCCCTGGAGATCGGTTTCAATGCGCGCTATCTGCTGGACATTACCGGCCAGCTTGATGGCGAAACAGCGACGTTTGAATTATCAAATAGCGGGGCGCCAACCATTGTCCGCGATGGCGAGGATACCCAAGCACTCTACGTGCTAATGCCCATGCGGGTGTGAGGTGGGTTTTTTGCCTCAAACCGCCCAACCGGCTTCCTTTGCAAACCTACAATTGGCTGCGCCGCACCTCTCGCGTCTGCGCCTCACGCATTTTCGTTCGCATGCGCAGGTTGATGTTAACGTCAATTGCGGCGCTGTTATTCTTACCGGCCCTAACGGGGCGGGTAAGACAAATGTTCTAGAGGCCATATCAATGCTAGCCCCTGGGCGCGGATTACGCAGTGCCCAGCTCGACGACATGGTGTCTGCATCTGGTGATGGTAGTTGGACTGTTCTGGCCGATATCACCACGCCCACAGCCCCGATGCGGGTTGGCGTGCGCTTTGCTGGCGATGGGAGTGGGCGCGAATTGCGTGTCGATGGTGCGACCGCGCGCGGCTTTGATAAAATATCGCTGGCTATGCCGCAATTATGGCTGACCCCCGCCATGGACCGTTTGTTTACCGATGGCGCGGGCGGGCGTCGCAAGTTTCTCGACCGGTTTGCGCAAACGCTGGTGCCGGGCCTGACGGGTCAGCTCAGCCAATATGAGCGTGCCATGCGCGAGCGTAATAAACTGCTGCAAACGCCGGGGACGCAGTTCAGCAATAATGGCTGGCTGGACGGGCTGGAAGAAAATATGGCGCAGCTTGGCACCGCAATTGCCGCCGCGCGCCTCGGTGCGCTAGATGCGTTGGCAGAGGGTCTGGCCGCCATGCCCGATACGGTTTTCCCCCGCGCTGTTGTGGCGTTAGAGGGCACGCTTGAGGCGGGTGTGCGCGCCGAGGCTGCAATCGAGGTTGAAGATGCGTGGCGCGGGCGCTTGCTGGCTGCACGCCCGCGCGATGCAGCTGCAGGGCGCACGCTTGAGGGACCGCACCGTACAGATCTGCACGTGACACACGCCGGCAAAAACATTGCGGCGGCCATGTGTTCGACCGGCGAACAAAAAGGATTGCTGGTCGGGCTGATTATGGCGCAGGCCCGCAGTGTGGCCGCGCGTATAGGCGATGTGCCGGTTTTGTTGCTGGACGAGGTTGCCGCGCATCTGGATGCCGCCCGGCGCCATGCTTTGTTTGAAATTCTGTCGGATCTCGGCGGCCAGTGTTGGATTACCGGCACTGATGCGGCGGCATTTGCGGATTTCACCCACCATACCAGTCATTTGCATATTTCAGGCGGGGCCATACAGCCCGGCCCGATGATGTCTCTTTAATCATGCACGCGCTACGATTTAACCCGAAAGGCAGACAAGAAAAATGAGTGAACAGACCGACGAAAACGAATACGGCGCCTCATCCATTAAAGTTCTGAAGGGCCTGGAGGCCGTGCGTAAACGCCCGGGCATGTATATTGGCGACACAGATGATGGCACCGGCTTGCACCACATGGTTTACGAGGTCGTTGATAACGCCATTGACGAAGCTTTGGCTGGACATTGCGACACGGTAGAAGTGTGCCTGAACGCTGACGGGTCGGTGACGGTATCGGATAATGGCCGCGGTATTCCGACGGAGATGCACCCAGAAGAAGGTGTGTCGGCAGCGCAAGTTATTATGACCCAACTCCACGCAGGCGGTAAGTTTGACCAGAATAGCTACAAGGTTTCCGGCGGTCTGCATGGGGTTGGTATCTCGGTGGTTAATGCCTTGTCGGACTGGCTGGATCTCACCATTCATCGCGATGGTAAAACCCACACGATGCGGTTTTTGCATGGCGAGGCTGAGGCCGATCTTGCGGTGGCGGGTGACACTGAGTTGAGCGGTACGCAGGTGACGTTTCATCCCTCTGACAAGACATTTACCATGACCGAGTTTAGTTTTGACACGCTGGAGCATCGTCTGCGCGAATTGGCGTTTTTGAACAGCGGTGTTTCGATCACGCTGGAAGATAAGCGCGGGCCGGAAGCGCGGATCGTCGACCTGACCTTTGAGGGGGGGCTTGAGGCTTTTGTGCGCTATCTCGACCGCAATAAATCAGCGCTGCTTGATGCGCCCGTGACTTTGCAATCTGAGCAAGATGACATTGGTGTAGAACTGGCGCTTTGGTGGAATGACAGTTATCACGAAACCGTTTTGTGCTTCACCAATAACATCCCGCAGCGCGATGGCGGCACACATCTGGCCGGGTTTCGTGGTGCACTGACGCGCACGGTGAATAATTATGCGAACGCGACAGGGCTTGCCAAAAAAGAAAAGGTTGCGCTTACGGGGGATGACTGCCGCGAGGGATTAACCGCCGTGCTTTCGGTGAAGGTGCCTGACCCGAAATTTTCGAGCCAGACAAAAGACAAGTTGGTGTCGTCAGAAGTGCGCCCGGTAGTCGAAAGCGTTGTGAATGATGTGCTGACAAACTGGTTTGAAGAACATCCCAATGAAGCACGTGCAATTGTTAACAAGGTGGTTGAGGCCGCTGCCGCGCGCGAAGCGGCACGTAAGGCTCGCGAGTTGACGCGGCGCAAAGGAGCGCTCGATGTTTCCAGCTTGCCTGGGAAACTGGCAGATTGTCAGGAACGGGATCCGAGCCGGGCTGAGCTGTTCATCGTTGAGGGCGATAGCGCGGGCGGCTCTGCAAAACAAGCGCGCAACAGGTCTAATCAAGCGGTCTTGCCTTTGCGCGGCAAAATTCTGAATGTCGAGCGCGCGCGCTTTGATAAAATGCTGTCGTCGAACGAAATTGGCACACTGATCACCGCGCTGGGGACGGGCATTGGCCGCGAAGATTTCAATATTGAGAAATTGCGTTATCACAAAATCATCATCATGACAGATGCTGATGTCGACGGCGCGCATATTCGCACCTTGCTGTTGACGTTTTTCTACCGGCAAATGCCGGAGGTGATCGAAGGGGGATATTTGTATATCGCCCAGCCACCGCTCTATAAAATCAAGCGGCAGAGCTCGGAGACTTATCTAAAAGATGAAAGCGCGCTTGAGGATTATCTAATTGAAACCGGCCTTGGTGATGCGGTACTGACGCTGGCGAGCGGCGAACAGCGCAGCGGCGCGGATCTGGCAGAGCTGGTCAAACAGGCCCGCGATATTCGCGCCATTCTCGAAACACTGCCGTCGCGTTATCCGAAATTCATTATTGAACAGACTGCTATTGCTGGCGCATTGACGCCGGACATCATGTCGAAACCAGAGCTGGCCGAGCAAAGTTCATCCTATATCGCAGCGCGGCTTAATCGCATGCTCGACGAGGTTGAGCGCGGCTGGCAGGGCACACCGTCGGGCGATGGTGGCTTGTTGTTCACCCGCGAATTGCGGGGCGTCAGCGAGACCGTCAATATTGACGGCCCGCTAATTGCCTCAGCTGATGCGCGGCGTCTGGATACGATGGCGACGGCCTTGCAATCGGTTTATCTCGATCCGGCAAGCTTGACGATCAAAGACAAGACGGTGATGGTCGGCACGCCCTTGCAGCTACTGGACACGGTTTTAGAGCACGGTCAGCAGGGGATCAGCTTGCAGCGATATAAGGGGCTGGGCGAGATGAACCCCGACCAGTTGTGGCAAACGACGCTGGACCGCGATGCGCGCACCCTTTTGCAGGTGCGCGTGCAGGATGTGGCGGAAAGCAATGACCTGTTCGAGCAATTAATGGGCGATGTGGTCGAGCCGCGCCGTCAATTTATCCAGACCAACGCGCTGGCGGTCACGAATCTCGATATCTGAAGATGATGTTATTTCATAAAGATAGTATCTGATAAGAACGCGGAGTGTTTCCATGGCTGGTAAAGATGCAAAGCGCAATCCCGCCAAAAACAAGCCTGCCAAAAAATCCTCAGCCAAGCGCTCGCGTATTGGCGCAGTGTTCTATTGGGGGCTTGTCGTTGCGCTATGGGGCGGCATCGGGCTATCGGGGCTGATTTTTTACTATGCGCTCGACATGCCCGATACGGATGGCCTTTGGTCGGTATCGCGCAGTCCAGAAGTGCGGGTATATGCGCGTGACGATGCAGCGCTTTCACAGCGCGGGCGCAACAATGGTGCGCCCTTGCGCTATGACGATCTTCCGTCGCATCTTGTACAGGCAGTCGTTGCGATCGAAGACCGGCGATTTTTCTCCCATTATGGGCTGGACCCGCGCGGCCTGGCACGCGCTATGTTTGCCAATTTGCGCGCTGGCCGATTTGTACAGGGCGGGTCTACACTCACTCAGCAGCTAGCCAAAAACGTGTTCCTGACGCCCGATCGCACATTTAAGCGCAAAGTGCAGGAATTGTTGCTGGCCTTCTGGATGGAAGCTCGCCTATCCAAACAGGAAATCATGGCGTTGTATTTCAATCGGGTATATTTCGGGGCCGGCGCTTATGGCGTGCAGGCGGCAGCGCAAACTTATTTTGCGCGTCCGGCGCAAGAACTAACCTTGCCAGAGGCAGCTATCCTTGCCGGCCTCCTCAAAGCCCCGTCACGTTACGCCCCAACCCGCGACCCCGAAGCCGCAGTTTTGCGCGCGCGACAGGTTTTGAAGGCTATGACACAGACTGGATATTTGGCACAGGCGCAAGCTGATAATATTACCTTCGAGGCCTTGCGCGTATCGCGCCAGAACGGGGCAAGCGCGCATTACGCGGTCGACTGGGCACTGGAGCAATTGCCGGGCTTTATCGGTCGGCCGCGCTCGGACATTGATGTCATCACAACTATTGATCCGGCTATGCAGCAGGCAGCAGAAAATGCGCTGAACGCTGCGCTTACGCGCGATGGCGCTGCACGTGCGGCGGGTCAGGCAGCGGTGGTGGTAATGACACCAGACGGCGCGGTTCGGGCCATTGTGGGCGGGCGCTCATATGCTAAGAGCCAGTTTAACCGGGCGGTACAGGCCAACCGGCAGCCCGGCTCAGCCTTCAAGCCTCTGGTCTATCTTGCGGGCCTTGAAAGCGGTCTGTCACCCGACCAGCAATTTACCGATGCGCCGTTTTCGGTCGAGGACTGGACGCCTCGTAATTATAGCGAGGTGTATGAGGGCGAAGTGACCATGGCGCGTGCGCTGGCTAAATCCCTAAACACGGTGGCGGTTCAGGTGAGTGAGCAGGCGGGGCGTGCGCGGGTTATCGAAATTGCGCGGCGGCTGGGCATCACATCACGCTTGCGGCCACACCCGTCAATTGCGCTGGGTAGTTTCGAAGTTAGCCTTCTGGAATTGACCGCAGCCTATGCGCATTTTGCCAATGGTGGTTATCAAACATTTCCCTACATCATTAATGCCGCCATCACAAAATCCGGCACTATTTTATACGAACGGACTGCGCCAGCACCCCCACGCGTGATTGCCGCAGGCGATGTGGCGGCGATGAACAATATGCTAATGCGAACCATTGAAGATGGCACGGGTCGACGTGCCGCAATTAGTGGCCAAATGCTCGCCGGTAAGACGGGCACATCACAAAACTGGCGTGATGCCTGGTTTGTTGGTTATTCGGGCGCGCTTGTTGTCGGCGTTTGGGTGGGCAATGACGATGGCGCGCCTATGAATAAAGTGACCGGCAGTGGGCTACCAGCGCAAATCTGGCGCCAGTTCATGACCACTCAACCCGCGCAAACCAGCCTGCCAGGGCTTGGAAATGGTGCCGGCGGCGAAACTGGCCTGCTCGATTGGATTCTTGGCAATTAGCGCATCACTTTTGTTTGGTTGGTAAGTTGTGTAAGCGTTTTTGCCAGTTTTTCGGGTGTGACGGCATGGTCGAAATGGGCCAGAAAGTTTCCGTTTGGGTCCATCAGATAGAAGATCGAGCTGTGATCAATCGTGTAGCCGTCCGGCACGGTCGGATCGTCGACGCGTGCGCGGTAAACTTTGAACGACCGCATCGCTGCTGCAATCTGCTCTTCGCTGCCTGTCCACCCCTGCAGGCGTGGGTGGAAATGGCTGACATATTGTTTCAGGGCTTCGGGTGTGTCGCGGGCCGGATCGACAGTCACGAATACCGGCGTGACTTGGGGTGAGCTATTTTCAAATGCCTCAATTTCTTCAAGTGCTTGCGTCATTACCTGCAAGGAGGTCGGGCAGACATCGGGGCAATACGTAAATCCGAAATACAACAGCGTGAAACGCCCACGCAGAAATTCTTGCGTTATCGGTGCGCCGTCATCACTTACCAGATCAAAACTGCGTCCAATGTCCGGCGTCTGCTGGCTTGCGGATGTCGGACGGTCGTCGCCGGTCTGCCAGACAAGCACGCCAAACACCACGCATAATCCGATAATGCTGATAATAAGGCTTACGCGAATTGACGTCTTCATCTGGGTCTCCGCCGGGGTTTTGGGCGCACGAAAGAACAGGCTGGGAAAGGTTTAGTTTTTTTGTTTGTACCTGATCGCTTGCACCGCATACATGCGCTCGTTTATACCCAAGGCATGAGTATGTATCAATCAGCTAGAACGCCGCACGTGAAAGGCACGAAACCGCTACGAAACTGGTGCGCGCTTATCGTCTGTGCGCTCTTATTTAGCGTCGTCGCGCAAACCGGCGCGCAGGAAAAGCCAGTGATCGAAGACAAGCCGCTGATTGAGGCGGCGCGCGACGGCGATGTCGAAGGCATACGGCTGGCAATACTGTCCGGTGCCAATGTCAACGACCGTGGCCTTGGCAGTGGCACTGCCATGCATGCTGCCGCTGACTGGGGCCGTTTCGAAGCTGTTAGCGCGTTGCTGGAGCTGGGGGCCAGGCTGGATTGGCGTGATGCTAACCGCGCAACGCCATTATCGCTGGCTGCGCGGCGGGGGCATCGAGAAATTGTCGATATTTTGCTAGCGGGTGGAGCCGACCCTAATCGTGTTGCACAGGACAATGAAGTGCCGCTTATTAGCGCAGCACGGTTGGGACATGACGGTGTTGTTGCCGCGCTTCTGGCGGGCGGCGCAGATCCAGACGAAACCGATAGCACGGGTCGTACGGCCAGAGATTGGGCTGTAACGCTGCGGTTGCAACATGTGCTTTCTGCGTTAGAAACAACGCCGGAGGAACGCTAATGGATACGACACCTGCAAGTTGGTTGTCGCAGACCAATGTGGTCGTAGGCAGTGATGCTAGCGGCAATATTGGCGACAATGGCGATAGCGCCGTGCGGCTACGCGTGCAGATATTCTTGCGCTGGCTGGCGGTTATTGGTCAACTAGCCGCGGTGTTGCTGGTCGGCTTCGGGCTAGAATTTCAGCTGCCGATTATTGAACTTTTGTTTACCATTAGCGCGTCCGTGCTTTTGAACGCTTGGCTGGTGCTGCGATATCCTGTCAGCCATCTGTTGACGGGGCGCGAAGCAGCGGCGTATCTGGCCTATGACCTCACCCAGCTCGGTATTCTTCTTTATCTGACAGGCGGGTTAATGAACCCGTTCGCTCTTTTATTTCTGGCGCCGGTCACAATTTCGGCCTCGGTTTTGCAAGCGCGAACGACAGCGCTTTTGGTCGGAATGGCGAGTGCGTGGGTCAGTATTCTGCTGTTTTATCACCAGCCTTTGCCGTGGTCGGGCACAGCACCCGAACTGCCGTCCATTTATATGATCGGCATTTGGGCTGCATTGCTGATTGCGCTGGTTTTCATTCCGTCTTACGTGTGGCGCGTGAGCCGCGAAGGGCGGCGCATGTCTGCGGCATTGGCTGCCAGTCAGCGTGTAATCGAGCGCGAGCAACGCCTCTCAGCACTAGATGGTCTGGCCGCCGCCGCCGCGCATAAGCTGGGCACGCCATTGGGTACAATCGCCTTGGTTAGTCGCGAATTACAGACCAATCCAAACCTGCATGATGCGTTGCGAGACGATGTGCAACTGATGGTCGAACAGGCCAATCGGTGCCGCGATATTCTGGCGTCGCTTACGGCAGAAGACACCAAAGACCCGGTTATATCGCGACTGTCATTGGGTGCGCTGCTGGAAGAGGCAGTGCTGGAAATTGGGCCAAGCGACAAGACCGTTCATGTGTCATGCGCGCCTGATGATGCCAGTATCGGTGACACCGTTAGTGAAATTGCTGAAAAAACTCCAAAAACAAGCGCCGCGCCAGAAATTCTTCGTCAACCTGAGTTGATTTATGGCATTGGCAACCTGATTGCTAATGCGGCTGATTTTGCGGCCCAGAATGTGTGGGTTTGCGGACGTTATAGCGCCACCGAGGTGCGCATTGAAATTGCCGATGATGGGCCGGGCTTCCAGCCTGATATTTTGGCGCGGCTAGGCGAGCCGTATAACACAACGCGGGCTCGTGCCGAGCGCGATGCGCAGGATGAGGGGCATACCGGCATGGGGCTTGGATATTTTATTGCTCGAACGCTATTGTTGCGCTCGGGCGGTCGAATTGAAGCACGCAATCTGGAACCCAGCGAAACCGTGGCTGATAGTCAGCCGGGCGGTGCATATGTGGCCATACACTGGCCTCGATCACGCTTTGACGCCAAGGCTAATTGATATTCGCAAAATTTGTCCTACATATTGAGTGTAGTGATATGCGGAGATTGTTTTGGCAGAGCAAATCGAAACAGTAAGTGACCCAGAATTAAGCCTGTTGATTGTCGATGACGATCAGCCTTGGCTGAACAGGCTTGCGCGTGCGATGGAAACGCGTGGCTATGCTGTTACCTGCGCCGATACGGTGGCGGAGGGAATAAAACTCGGCAAATCTGTAAAACCAAATTACGCGGTCATCGACATGCGGCTTGAAGATGGTAACGGACTCGACGTGGTCGAAAGCCTGCGCGATGTCTGCCCGCATGCGCGCGTCATTATGTTGACGGGATATGGAAATATCGCAACGGCGGTTGAAGCGGTCAAACGTGGGGCGGTGGACTATCTTGCAAAGCCAGCGGATGCCGATGAAATTCATGCCGCACTAATGGCCGATGGCGGCAAGGCCGCGCCGCCCGAAAATCCGATGTCGGCTGATCGGGTGCGGTGGGAACATATTCAACGCGTATTTGAATTGTGCGATCGCAATGTCTCGGAAACGGCCCGTCGGCTCAATATGCACCGGCGCACGCTGCAGCGCATTCTGGCAAAACGAGCACCACGCTAGGCGCAACCGAAATCCTTTGCAACGTTTACGAACGCTGCTGGATACCTGATGGCCGGCGGGGGTCTGACAAGCGCGTCAGGCGGGCTGCCCCGACCCTTGCGGCATGGCGCGTCAACACATTTCGGCGTGCGCCGGCTAGCTTTTCGATCGGTGCCGGTCTTATAATTTCGGCACCATAAGCGTCCGCCAGAATGAGGCCGACGTCATCGGGCAGTCTGTCGAGGGGAAAGTCCGGATCGACGGCAAAAAAGAAACAGTCGCAATATTCCTGATATTCAGGCCATTTTTGGTCTGTCAAAAAATCTGTGAGACTGCTTTTAATCTCGATAATCCATATTTCGCCGCGCGAACCAATGGCGAAAAGGTCGGCTCGCCGGTGATTAGGCAGGGTGATTTCGGGCATGCTGGCGAAATTCTGAGCGCTCATCATGCGCGAAACCCCCCGCATAATGCGCATTGCAGTCTCGGATTGGCGCCCGTCGCGCAGCGGATCGGTTTGTCGATCCACCAGTGCATCAACAGCCAAAACATCATCATTATGGGGTAAATCTTTCATCTGCGTGAACGTTAGCAGATATGCACGCTGTGCGAAATAGTCGCTCACGGCGTGATTTGGGGCTAATACGGCAGAAAACGCCATGTTTCGCGGGTCTAAGTATGTTTTTCGGTTGCGTCTTGGCGCTAGATTTGAAACAAAGAGACGGGAGTAAGCCGTCCTGAAAAGAGCGGCTGTTTTGTGCTTTGGGAGGGCATAATGTTAGAAAAATTAGAAAACATCGTTTTTCGGTCGCGCCTTATTATTCTAGGTCTTTTTGCCGCGTTCACGGTTTATAGCGGAATTTACGCGACGCAGCAGAAAATGACAGCTGGCTTCGAAAAGCAGCTACCGACTGGCCATGAATATATCCAGACCTTTCAGGAATATCGCGACCGGCTTTTTGGCTCGAACCGTATTATCGTGGTGTTGCAACAGCGCGATGGCGTTATTTGGAACAAAGACTATTTTAGCACCTATAAAGATCTGACGGATGCGCTGTTCTATCTGCCTGGCGTTGCCCGCCACACGCTGACATCGTTGTGGACACCTAATTCCCGATATTTCGAGATTACCGAAGATGGCTTCGTAGCCGATGATGTGATCCCAGGCACCATCACGGTCGATAACCTAGATGATCAATGCGTCTCGCGTCTCAAAACCGCGAGCCTTGCAACGACCTGCGAACCGGCATTGTCGATCATCGAAAACAATGTGGTGCGCGGCGGCTTTGTTGGTCGTCTTGTTGCCAATGACTTCTCGGCTGCCATGGTGCGTGCCGAGTTGCTGGATATCGATGTCAAGACCGGCGAAAGGTTGGATTATTTCGATCTGGCCGAAAAGCTTGAAACGGACATTCGCGCAAAATTCGAAAACGAGAAATATAGCGTGCAAATCATCGGCTTTGCCAAACTCATCGGTGATATTGCTGATGGTGCGGGCACGGTGGTGCAGTTCTTCGGCGTTGCGCTGCTGCTGACAATCATGTCGGTCTATGTGTACGCACGCTCCGCGGTCTTAACATTCTTGCCGCTATTTTGTTCCCTTACTTCGCTTGTGTGGCAGTTCGGTATTTTGAAACTCCTCGGCTATGGTCTCGACCCGCTAGCTATTCTGGTGCCGTTCCTCGTCTTCGCCATTGGTGTGAGCCATGGTGTGCAGCAAATTAATTTGATAACGGCCGAAATATCGAAAGGTAGCTCCAGCGATGAAGCTGCCCGCGCCAGCTTCCGTGGTCTGCTCATTCCCGGCTCCATGGCGTTGGTCACCGACCTTGTTGGCTTCGGCACGCTTTACTTCATTCCGATCCAGATGATCCAAGAGCTTGCGATTACCGCTGCAATCGGTGTGGCCCTGAAAATTCTGACCAATCTCGTGATGTTGCCGGTGTTGGTTAGCTACTTCAAAATTGATGATGGATTTGCCGCGCGTGCGGCACGTGCTCGTGACACACGCAAACGCATTATGCAAAAAATCGGTAATGTGGCGAACCCGCGTCCGGCTATTGCGATTGTGTTCATCGCGATTGCGCTGTTTATAACGGCGTTTATGCAAAGCCAAGACCGTCACGTCGGAGCGCTTCATGCTGGCTCGCCAGAGCTGAGAAAAGAAGCCCGATACAATGAGGATAGCCGTGCGATTGCGGACAAGTTCTCTCTGGGTTTGAACCTGCTAACGGTGATTGTGGAAACCCCTGCCGAGGCATGTATCAATTACCCATACATGAAATACCTCAACGAGTTTTCGTGGTATCTGCGCAATGTTGAAGGGGTTTCTCTGGTCTTGTCGTTGCCATCGGTGGCGCGACGATCAAGCGCCGGCTTTAACGAGGGCAATCTAAAATGGCAGGCGCTGCCGCGTAACAAATACGCGCTGGTGCAATCGGTGTCGCCGATCGGCACATCGACTGGCCTGCTTGACGAAGACTGCCGTTTGTTGACCCAGCTCATCTTCCTTGATGATGCTAAGGCGACAACAATTGAACGCGTGACGCAGGCTGTCAAAACTTTCCGTGACGAGCAACCATCTCCGATCGCTAACCTGCTGGTACAGACAGACCCGCCTGCTATGGATGCTACGGGCCTTGAGCTCGGCATTTACACAGATGTGATCGATAATGGCGTAAACTCAGCACTGGCGATTACATATGACGTTAATGACGACAGTCCTGAAGGTCTTGTCGATACCTTAAGTGGCCGTGGCCTCAATGTAACGTCGAGCGAGGTTAGCGAAGTGTCGATCCGGTTGGCTTCGTGCAATATGGGTGTTCAGGCGGCTGTGAACGAAGAGATCGAAGTTTCCGAGCTGCCCATGATGATTTACGTTTATATGACAATCATCGCGCTGGTTATCCTGACCTATCGGGACTGGCGGGCAACCATTGCTTGTTGTGTGCCGCTAACACTGGCGACCTTTATGGGCTACTGGTTCATGGAAGTGCTGGAGATCGGCCTCACCGTGGCGACATTGCCGGTGATGGTGCTGGCTGTGGGGCTAGGTGTGGACTATGCGTTCTACATTTATAACCGCATCCAGTTCCACCTCTCGCAAGGCGATGACGTGACGCTGAGTTTTAAGAAAACCTTGAACGAAACCGGTATGGCCGTTGTCTTTACGGCCCTGACACTCGCGATCGGTGTATCCACTTGGGCGTTCTCGGCGCTGAAGTTCCAGGCTGATATGGGCTTGCTGTTGGCGTTCATGTTCATGATCAACATGGTTATGGCTGTGACGGTTCTGCCGGCGTTGGCTGTGGTGCTGGAAATGATTGTGCCGCGCAAGCAGCCACCGGCTGCACCGTCCGGCGCGCTTGCGCACTAAACATGTGTTTCAGGTGCCCTGCGATGACGCATGGCACCTGATACCATTTCGAATTGAGGTTCTAGTTTAATCTAGCGGGTGGCCGAGTAACTCTGCCAGTTCGGCAATGGCTTGCTGGGCCCCCGTAACCTTAATCGTCGCCATGCCCAATGCACGGGCCGGTTTTAAATTTACGCCGAGATCATCCAGAAATACCGCCCGCGCGGGTGCCACGTCGAGCGCGGTGCAGGCCATTTTGTAAATTTCTGGATCTGGCTTGCGGATGCCGACTTTCGAGCTTTCAATGACGTGCGAAAACAGCGCCATGACCTCTTCCACGGCTGCAGCTTTTCCCACACTACGCGCCATGCCCGCACCGCTTCCGGTTTTAACATTATTGGTAATGCAACCAATTTTATACCCGGCGCTGATGAGGAAGCGCAAAACTGCAACCATTTCGGGGCGAATATCGCCCGCGAGTAACGCCAGTACATCCGCCCCACGCACACTATGGCCGCGCGCTTCGGCCTCGGTCAAAAAAGCGGTATCGAAACTTGCTGCGTCGATCTCGCTGCGCTCAAACCGCGCCCATGCATTCGTGTCGGGATCAGTGGCGTTAATCGATCGGATGAAGTCTTTCGGCAGGCCATTGGCTGCTTCATAGCGCGCAAAAGCCTCAAACGGGCTACTGGTGATCACACCGCCAAAATCCCAGATAACGGCATCAAAATTTCGTTGCATAATGCTTCCTGTGCTGACGTGTTGCGGCAGGGATGCCGCTTTGATAGGGTGAGCATATCGGGTGATCTAAAAATAACAAGAGGAGGGCGCGATGGAGCCGCTTTTTAAACTTTACGGGTCGCGATGGTTGTTGGTGTTTTCACTCATCTCCATGGTGGTTTGTAGCATCGGGTTTAATGAATTACAGATGCGTCTCGGCGCAAGCATCATCGATGCTTTGCTGGGAGGCTATGATTTCCAAACGGTGCAGGAGCGGTTTCTGATTTATGGTGAAGACGGACGCGCCTTATACGCGCGCGCGGCGCTCACCCTCGATATTTTCTATCCGGTCGTTTACAGCACTTTCTTCGCAGGACTTATCATTATGGGTGCCGTCAGCCCCGGGGCGCGGTACCTGGTGCTGGTGCCCTTGCTGACCGCATTTCTCGATATTGGCGAGAATGTAAGCATTTATCTCTTGCTGACGAACTTTCCGGCTATTACCGAGGCCGAGGTCTTGCGGGCCTCAAGCCTCACCATCGCAAAATGGTGGGCAGTTGCTTTCACGCTGGTTATTGCTTTCGGGCAATTAGCCTTGCGTCTTGCCATGCTCACGGTCGCGCGTTTGCGCCGCTAAGCGTTCGGCCTGGCGGGTCTGCAGGCCGCGCAATGTTAGAGGCCACTGAGCAAGCATAAATAATCCCGTTGCTGGGGCCATCACGAAAACCCGAAACATAACCCACCCATCATCGGTTAGGTTCCGCCAAGCGATTTCATTAGCCGTGCCGGCGGCCAGCAAAAATAATCCCCAACGCAGGCTCAATTGCCACCAAACGCGATCAGTCAAGTCGAACTGCGTGCCGAAAAATACTTGCATCACCGCTATGCCCCGACTGGCTCCGCCGAGTAGGGCCAAGGCAAAAGCAAACGCAAATAGTGAAGGCTGAATTTTGATGAATAACTTTTCGGCCGTTAGCACCGCGACGACGGTCAGCAGGCCCGAAATAGCGGTCGAGAACACCACAAAGCGTGCAAGGCGCTGTTCGACGATCCAAAATACAATAATCAGGGTAATAGCCGTGACCAGCGCGGCCAGTGCGCCCATATAAAGCCCGTAGGATTGGTTAACGATGAAGAACGAGGCCAGCGGAATGATCTCGCTAAACATCGAACCCAGCCGCATGGGTTTATTCGGATCACTCGCTGTCGACATGCTTTGGCTCCTAGCCTGCGCGTGCGGGGCTGGCCCGCATGATGTTAACCATCCACGACCAGATCATCTTTAAGATGCCGGCCGGCCGCAAAATAATGCGCCGCTGCCCAGACATAGAGGAATGAACAAATCAGCAAGGCATAGCGCAGCGACTCATCGCCATAACGCGGGTTCAGCAAATCAGATAAAATACCCACTATTTGTGGCCCCAGGCCCAGTCCGATAATATTGATGATAAACAGTAATATGCCGGCAGCGACCGCGCGCATACGCAAGGCAGAGATGCCTTGTGTCTGGGAAAATGTCGTCGCCTGATAAAAATTGCCTAGCAAAACTGGGAGGATCATTGCCAGCAGTGCCGCGGTGCTGTCGGTTGACAGATATATGAATACGTTAAGTGGCACGGCAAGCAAGAGGGCGACCGCAGTCGTCCACAAAAACCATCTCGGATCACGGGCACCGAAGCGGTCGGCAAGATAGCCGCCCAGTGCAATGCCGATACCGCCGGGAATGCCGAGGATGAGGCCGAACCAGGTGCCGATTTCGCCTGTGCCCATGCCGTAGGAACGCGCCAGAAAACTAGGCGCCCATGTAACAAATCCATAGCCGACAAAAGCTGTCAGCGCAGCGGCAAATGACATATGGCGAAAGGATTTTTTGGCCCATAGATAGCGCAAGGTTTCGCCAACACCGGGTTGATCGGAAACATCAGCGCGACCTTCGGCCATGCCGCGCGGTGGTTCACGCAAGGTAAAGCGCACCAAAAGCGCCAGCAGAATGCCAGGCAAACCAACGACAAAGAACGCTGCGCGCCAGCCGAAAAATTCATTAATCCAGCCGCCGGCGAAAAGACCGAACATAATGCCAAAGGGAATTCCCAGCGAATAAATACCCAATGCCGTGGCCCGCTGGTCGGCAGGGTAATAATCGGCGATCATGGAATGCGCTGGCGGGCTACACCCTGCCTCGCCAATCCCAACGCCGATACGCGCCAGCAGTAAGTGCCAGAAATTTTGCGCTAGACCTGAAACCGCGGTCATCAGGCTCCAAATGCCAAGCGCCCAGGCGATGAGGTTACGGCGATTGCTCCGGTCGGCAAACCGCGCAATGGGGATGCCGAGCGTCGCGTAGAATGCGGCGAAGGCAAAACCTGTCAGCATGCCCATGGCGGTGTCGGACAAGCCCAAATCGTCTTTGACGGGTTGAAGGAGGATAGAAAGTATCTGCCGGTCGATGAAATTAAACGTATAAACAACCACCAAAATGCCGAGGGCATAATGGCGCGCGCGATGAATATGGTCATGCTGGGTTGTGCTTGACATTTTTTCCTCCCAAATTTTAACCGAGACTAACCTATTTAAAGCCAACGCCAACCCTTTTTGGCGAGTTTTGTAATTGGGGCGCGACTGGTGCTTTGCTTTTTGCCCCGCCAAGCCCTACTCTGACGTAATTTGATCACGACCCTTGGGAGAGTAGTATGCGAGAACAAGCCGAATTTGACGTCATTGTTTATGGGGCAACCGGGTTCACCGGACGCCTTGTCGCGGAATATATGCAACAGCAATATGGCCGCGCTGTTAACTGGGCGATGGCGGGCCGTAGCGCTGACAAACTCGCTTCTGTGCGCGATGAAATTGGCGCCTCCCCCGAGACACCCTTGGTGGTTGCCGATGCATCGGATCCAGCTTCTGTGCGCGACATGGTTGTGCGTGCGAAAGTCATCTGCACAACGGTAGGCCCCTATCAGCTCTATGGCAGCGACATTGTGGCGGCTTGCGCTGAACTAGGTACGGATTGTGTCGATTTGTCGGGTGAGCCTGGCTGGATGAGCGAGATGATCGCGACGCATCACGATCAGGCTGCACAATCGGGCGCGCGGATTGTGCACAGCTGTGGTTTCGACTCAATCCCATTTGACCTCGGTGTGTTTTATTTGCAACAAGCGGCGAAAGAGAAATTCGGCGCCCCATTTGCGCGGATACGCGGTCGCGTGCGGGCTATGAATGGTGAATTTTCTGGCGGCACAGCAGCCTCCCTGGGAGCGACCATGGCGGCGCTGGAAAAAAATCCGGCGCTTTTTGAGGTACTGGCCAATCCGTTTTCGTTGAGCAATGGCTTTACCGGCCCCGACCAGCCGGCCGATAATGCGATTTACGAAGACGACGTAATCGGTCAGTGGGTTGCCCCGTTTATCATGGCGGCTATCAACACGAAAAATATTCACCGCTCGAACGCCCTGCTGGGCCATGCCTATGGTAAGGATTTCACCTATGACGAGATGATGGTCACCGGAAGCGGCGACGCAGGCAAGCAAATGGCGGAGTTTGCCGCTAGCGTAAACCCGCTGGCTGGCGATGATGTGCCGCAGCCGGGTGAAGGTCCCTCGCGCGAAAGCCGAGAGGCGGGCAATTACGATATTTTGTTCGTCGGCACAGATGCGGATGGCAACCGAATGGAAGCCAGTGTCTCAGGCGACCTGGACCCTGGTTATGGCTCAACATCGCGCATGCTGGGCGAGAGCGCTGTGTGTTTGATTACCGATTGCGCTGATCTGGAGGGCGGCATTTACACACCAGCACCTGCCATGGGCGAAAAATTGATCACCCGCCTAGTCGATAATGCTGGCTTGACGTTCAAGCTGGAAAGCTAAATGCAGGGCGGAGCACAAGGGACTGTATGTATGCAAACGGTAAACGTAATTTGTATCAAGTGGGGCACGCTTTATAGTCCTAAGGACGTAAACCGGCTCAAAAATATGGTTCTCGCCAATACATCGCGCCAGGTAAAATTTCATTGTTTTACCGACATGGGCGACGGTCTTGACGATGATATCGCGGTTTTGCCCATCCCCGAGGTGAAGGTGGATGCGGCGGGAATTTTCAAGCGAGAGACGGCGTTTTTCTCGAAAAACCTGGGCGGGCTGGAGGGCCAACGGGTGTTCTATTTCGACCTTGATGTGCTGGTTGTCAACGGGCTGGACGATCTGTTCGTCTATCCAGAGGAAGATGATTTTTATATCATCGACGACTGGGCTTCAAAGGGACATAGGGTGGGGCAGGGGAGCTGTTTTTCGTGGGTTGTCGGCGACAGATACAATGACATCACCACTGATTATGAGAAGAACAAAGCGCAGATTGACAGGAAATATGGGTCGGCTTCGCAGGAATATCTGTCCGACAAAATTATCGCGAAACAAGGCGCACTGAAATTCTGGCCGGAAGGCTGGTTCCGCTCGTTTCGGTTTCACTGCCTGCCGCATCCTTTGATGCGATATTTTCAAGCACCGCCCCGACCTCAGGCGCCTGAACTGAAGGTCATCGTGTTTCATGGTACACCCAATCCGGAAGATGCGCTGGTCGGCAATTGGCCAAGCAAATCAAAACATCGCTGGAAGTTATGGAAGAAATTATACAAACATGTGCGCCCGACACCGTGGATCGCCGAATACTGGAAATAAGACCACGCAACGTGCGCGGCGGTGCCTGCTGGTGTGGCCGGGGTAGCGCACTATGAAGGTCTTGGTCACGGGCGGGTGCGGATATGTCGGTAGCAATATCGTAGCGGCGCTGGGCGACAATGGCTACACAATCGGCATCCTTGATAATCTGGCGACCGCGCCGGTAGAAATCGTTGAGGATTTGCGGGCCAAGGTCGATGCGAAGCTTACCTTTTTTGAAACGGATGTGACGCATATCGAGGCGCTTAAACCTGCTGTGAAAGCGTTTTCACCACATGTCGTTATTCATTGTGCGGGGCTGAAATCAATCGCCGATAGCTGGCAGGACCCGCTCGCATATTTTGATGTGAACGTGTCGGGGACGATAAATCTGCTCAAGGCCATGGATTATGCCGGTTGTACGCGCCTGATTTTTTCGTCTAGCGCCACGGTCTATGGCGATCCGGAATTTCTGCCGATCACCGAAGATCATCCGCTGGCGCCGATCAACCCCTATGGCCGGTCAAAATTAATGGCTGAAATGATCATGCATGACTGGCAACGCAAGGCAGAAGGGCGCGGCGTTGCCGTGCTACGCTATTTCAATCCGGTCGGGGCCCATCACGACCATTTGCTGGGTGACAATCCGAAGACACCAGCAAACAATCTGTTCCCGATTATCTGTCAGGTACTGGCCGGTCAAAGAGAGGGCTTGAGTATTCTAGGCGACGACTACCCGACACCGGACGGCACTGGCGAGCGCGACTATATCCACATCACCGATCTGAGCGAGGCGCATATTCGCGCGATAGCGAAAACCGCCGAGCCTGCGTTTTTGGCGCTTAATATCGGCACCGGAAAGCCCACATCGGTGAGGCAGGTCATCGCCGAGTTTGAACGCCATTCCAATGCCCAGATAAATGCCCGCATTGAGCCAAGGCGCCCGGGCGATGTTGCGACGACCTTTGCCAGCAATCAGCTCTCGGTCGAAAAACTGGGCGATTATGTGCATAACACCACCGAAGACGCGGTGGCGTCCAGCCTGCGGGCCGCTGGTTTGAAACAGCACTCGTGAATTTTTAAGCCTTGGCCAGAAGCCGCTCGGTTGCATCCCACAATTTGTCAGCCGCGCCTTCATCAACCGCCCATCCGCGCACGCCTGACACCCCATTATCATCGTCGCTCACCAGCGTGGCGATGTCGCAATCTTCGCAATAGACACCGCCCTTGCCCGAGAGCATAGGGCTGGTGGCACACCAAAGCGAGGTCGTAGCCCCTTGCGCTGGGGTCTTGAAGAGCTTGGCCGCGCGCTCTGAAGGCGCACCGGTTTCATCCGTCCATCCAAGAGCGCTCATTTCTTGGTTGGGCAGGTGGCGTTGCAGGGGTGTAAAAATACCGCCGGGATGCACGCTAAAAGCCTCAATGCCGCGCTCTTGCATGCGCGCATTTACGCCAATGGCAAAAAGCGACTGCGCGGTTTTGGATTGCCCATAGGCCGTCCATTTTTCGTAAGGGTCGCGGGTGAAATGGATATCATCGAAACGTATGCCCGACATTCTGTGGGCGAGAGAAGACAGCGTCACCAACCGCGCACCGTTAGCTTTAGCCATCAGATCCATCAAGCCAACACCCAGCACAAAATGGCCCACGTGATTAACGCCAAACTGCCACTCCCAGCCTTGCGCGGTGCGCTGTTCGGGACACGCCATAACGCCGGCATTGGTGATCAAAATATCCAGCCAGCTATGGCCGGATGAAAAATCTTCCACAAATTGGTTGATTGTCTTGATATTGGCCAAATCCATCTCGCTCACCTGTTCGGGTGGCAAAATATCGGCAAGCGTCTCGCGGGCGCGAGCTACGTCACGGGCGGGCACATGCACATGTGCGCCTGCATTTTTTAGGGCACGCACGGTTTCAACGCCAATGCCGCTATATCCGCCGGTCACAATTGCGTTTTTGCCGGTTAAATCAATCCCGGCGAGAATGTCGCTGGGCTCGGATTTTGCAGCAAATCCGGTTTCAAGTGGTTTTTGATGTACTGCTGCCATTGGTGTCTCCTTAGTTTTATACTGATGACGTTTTTCGCACTGGCGCAAGTTTATAACCCTGCGATCTCTTATGAATTTTTCTCAAGCCATGCGATTAGCTTTTCATTGATCAGTTCAGGGTTTTCCTGATGCAGGAAATGACCAACCCCTGGAACTTCGCATACCTCCATGCCGGCGGGGAAGTCTTCCGCATGCATTGCATTTTGGTAAAAATCAGCGCCGATGCAGCCATCTGTTGATCCGGTCAGGCCTAAAGTTGGCACATGTACCTTGAAAAACGGGTCGCTGGCATTTCCGGCGGCACGCGCTGAGCGATAATATCCCAGCGCAGCTTTTTTTACGCCCGGGCGTTTCAAGGTTTCAATCACAGGGCCGATATCGTCTGCCGAATACGCCCAGCCCGGGCTCCAATCGCGCCATAATTTATGAATGAAGGCGTGGTTTCGAAAACTTACCACAAATTCAGATAAGCCGCGCAGCTGGAAAAACGACATGTACCACGACCGACGCATTTGGGCGCGGCTGCGCCGAATTTCCGCGCCGAAACGCCCCGGATGCGGCACCGACATTGTCGTCAGGCTATAAAACCGGTCCGGAAAGGCCGTCCCCGCCATAAAGGTGATGGCGGCGCCCCAATCATGGCCGATCAAATGGGCTTTTTGCACGCCGAGATGGTCCATCAGCGCGATCACATCCGTTGCCATGGCCGGAATGGGGTAATGGCCATCCGGCACTTGCGATGTCGGCTCATAGCCCCGCAAACAGGGCGACACGACCCGATAACCAGCCGCCGCGAGTGCTGGCATTTGGTGCCGATATGAACGAAGACAATCGGGGAACCCGTGCAGGCAAATCACCAACGGCCCGTCGCCCAGACTGAGCGCGGTGAAGCGCAGGCCATCATTTTCAAAGCATAATTCTTCCATATTTCGCGTCATGCCTCTGATTTCACAGGTAAATGGGCATTTTGACAAGCAAGAAACAGGTGCATCGAAAATGATGACCCCGACACCCGACATTAAATGCGCCCCAAAACACGCAACGTGAAGCGCGAAACGGCGCTAAATCTGATAGTCTATTCGGGCGGACCTAAACGACGATATGTTTCACTGTGCCAATTTTGCGCGAGAGAATAATGTCGTCCTCATTGGTCAGCTTAAACTGGTGCCGCAGCACGTCCTTTTGCTTGGCCCAGAAAATCAGTTTACCCATTTTGACGTAGTGGATAATAATTTCTTCCACTTCCTTGTTCGCAATTGCCGCGTCCGGCCCGTCGATATACTCGCGTTCCATGCCAGCCTTAAGCTGCTGATTTGTCTGGCTTTTAACGCCCATTATATTTTTGTGGAACTGCTTGTACTTCTGTTCCAGAAAGTCAGAAAGCTCAAATTTCCGCTCAATATCCATTTTTGGCAACGTCACGACAACGAGTTGCTCTTCTTTCAACTCCTTGACGTTCTTGAAGTCCTTCTCAGTCTTTAGGTACTTCATGACCTCGACGCGGGCTTCGTCGTCGAGCGAGCGCACGAAGATCTTTTCAGCCGTGCACTCAACCATAACCAAATCCATGGCGCGGCGTTGTTTGCCTTTTACGGTAATTTTCGCGTTTTTTAGAATATGCAGGTTTTCTTCACTGGCACCGGCATCCTTGATTTCCTTGATGAAAGACATGAAACGGTCTCGCACGCGCGATTCAAACGCGTCGCTGTAACTCATCAATTCCTTCTCGGTTTCGAAACAGAACGGCCTTGCCAGCGTTTCAATGTCGACAACTTCAGCGACGTCTTCAATTTCGGCTTCACTCATTACAAACTCCCCCTCAACTCGGCACCGTCCGATTACCGGAGGCGCTGCATACGCCATTTTATCAAAAGAAACTATAGCACTTTTTCTTGTTAGAAAAAAGTATTCGAAATTCATCATGAAAAATGTACATAAGCACACTATTTTTACAAATTTAGACGAATAAGCTATTTTTGGCCGGTATCTAAAATCGTAAGGTTGTTAAATGAAAAAGTTTTTACTTTCGACATCGCTTGTCGCTCTTGGCTTTATGGCCGGTCCGTCAGCGATTGCACAAAGTGTACCGGATTGGTTGAAACGGGTAGATGTCACTGTTGAAGGCAGTGACGAGTCTAAGCCAACATTCTCAATAGAGACAGTACAGCCATTGTCCCAAACCCCGGAAACGCTCCGAAATACGGTGTTTTTTCAGGGCCGTCTGGCAAGCCGCAATGGTAATGAGACGCTGAATATTGGGCTGGGCTATCGCTATCTTCTGGCTGATGAAAGCCTGATTTTAGGGTTGAACACATTTTATGATGTGACCGACGAAAACAGCCATGAACGCTACGGCATAGGTGCCGAAGCGATCGGCAGATATATGACATTGCGGGCGAATTTTTACGAAGCGCTATCCGATAAGGAGGCCATCGTCACCGGGTCGGTCACGACCAATGAGCAGGCGTTGGACGGGTATGATTATGAAATCGTGACGCCGGTTCCCTTTGCGCCATGGATGCGGTTCGCCGCCAGTGGCTTTAACTGGGAAGCCGAAGATGGCCTTGACGATCTCGATGGCGAGCGCGTGTCGCTGTCAGGTAATCTGACCCAAGAGATCGCCTTTGAAATTGGCGCGACAGACGACAATTACAATGACGATAGAGGTTTTGCCAAATTAACATTGAGCCTTGGCGGGCCGCTTAATAATGGCGCATCTACGACTTTGGCGGACGTCCAAAGTGGGGTCATGCCGGCATTCATGGCGCGCGATTTGAAGCGCCATACACTTGATAAGGTAAAACGCCAGAACGACATGATTGTCCAGAAAAGTGGCGGTGTCGTGATTGGAAGGACGGATTAGTCATGAAAAAAATTCTGTTTATTTTCGCTTTATTCTATTCAAACGCGAGCTTTGCCGCGTGTTTCGCGGTCACAGGCGCGACCACGGATTGCGCACAAGCTACCGAATACCAAGTGTCGGTCTCCAAGGTTGAACTTTGCGCCGATGCAGCATGTACGTCTGCGGTGACGGTTGCTGACACAACGGCATCGTTTGATATTGCCACGGCCGCGGTCGGCGCGCAGGTTGGCGCTTATGCCAATCTCAACACTGTGCCTGTCGGTACCTACACGCATATCCGCTCGACGGTGAGCAGTACCATAACATATGCCGGCGATGCGACTGCGAATTGCACAGCCAAAACCTCCACTACAGCAACATTGACCAGCAGCGGTGGGGTGGTGAACGCGGATCTTGCGGCGGCCGATTTGCAATGGGCGGTCATCGACCAGTCGCTCTATCATTTGGTTGCTTTGAGTGCGCCGCTGACAATCTCGAAGACCTCTTTCCCGCCGCAAGTGTCGATTGATTTTTCGACGGCGGATGGTCACTTGTGCGTCAACGGTACATCGTTCCCTGGTCCGCCGGTCATGGCGGTAACGGTAACGCCGAACTAGACGAATTTGAAAAGTCGCCCGTCTTAGAGGCGGGCGGCTTTGAAATCGCTCAACATCGTAGACCACGCGGCACCATGTGCAGGCGTCCAGATATCACGACACCCACTGCAAATGACATCGCGGGTAATGTTGAAAAATACATCGAAGTCGTCGTCAATACCGTAAGGAATATGGCTCATGCGCGCGCCGATAATGCTGTTGGCGGCGGCGGTGCGATCGGTCAAATAGGTGGTGATAATCTCCAGCGTCGTGCGCATCATGTTGCGCCGTAGACCCTCATCAGTATCAAGCACAAACAAACTCTCATAAGCATGGTCGCTGGCGTATAATGCTGCATAGACTGCATCATACGGGTCGCCGTGGCATTCGGCATAATGCGTAAGGCTTTGGGCGACAAGTTCTAGGGCCGGATCTGGGGGCAAATGCTCCGTCATGCTGGCTTCATATTAGCGGCGTTCTCGCGTGCGGCAAAGTCGGGCTGAAATTAAGAATGCGTTGCATAAGCAGTTATGTAGAATAATTCTAAAAAACCTTGATTTCGGTTACCAATCGGGGGATAACAAAAACAAAGATAGTGCCCCGAAAAAGGTCAGGAATTCCCTCCCGAATTCCGCAAGGAGACAATGATGCAAGGTAATCCAGAAGTCATTAAACACCTCAACAAGATTTTGAAAAATGAGCTGACCGCAATCAATCAGTATTTCCTACATGCACGCATGTTGCGCGATTGGGGCTTTGAGGCTTTGGGCGCGAAGGTTTATCAGGAAAGCATCGGTGAAATGAACCATGCTGACTATCTCATTAATCGCATTTTGATGCTAAACGGCCTGCCGAATCTGCAGGATCTCGGCACGCTCAAAATCGGTCAAAATGTGCCGGAAATGTTCGAGGCCGATATGGCCGTCGAAATGCTGAACCAGTCATGCCTGAAAGAGGCTATTGCGCTGTGCGAGGCCGAGGCGGACTTTGTTAGCCGCGATATTTTCATGAAAATACTTGATGATACGGAAGAGCATATTGATTGGCTGGAAACCCAGCAGGGGCTCATCGAAAAAACCGGCCTGCAGAATTATCTGCAGGAGCAAATCGGTACAAGTGGCACTGACGCGTAATGCGTCGTAAATTGTTGACGCGTAATGCGTCGTCAAATTTCTGTTAGCAGTTTATTCGGCGGGCTGGGCGACAGCACTTATCGAAGCGCCAACTGAACAGCCTGTCGGGGTACCAGTTTCGGCGGACTTCAACATATCCACCATTGTCTCCACGCACCGGCCACACCGGGGTTGGGTGCCGCATGCCGAATACACATCGCGCGGCTTCGTGCAACCACTTTGGATGGCGCGGTTCACCTGCGTGTCGGTCAATGCATTACAAATGCAGACATACATGTCTAAATCCTCATTGCGAATGATTATTAATTACACATTTTGGACGTTTCAGGCAAGGGGTAAATTGTGTTACGCACGAAAAAAATGAGGGCGGTTATGCGCGTTGTTTATGACAAGATTGGCGATGATTATGATGCCACCCGCAAACCGGACCCGGGCGTGCGCGATGCGTTGGCCGATCATTTGGCGTTGGACGCTGCTGGTGTTTATCTAGATGTCGGCTGCGGTACGGGTAATTATACCGCTGCACTGGCGGCACTTGGTGGGTGCTGGACGGGCATTGACCCGTCCGACCAGATGCTGTCAGCGGCGCGCGCCAAAGGCCCGAATATTCGCTGGGTGCGCGCCACGGCAGAGCGGTTACCATTTGTTGATGCGAGGTTTGACGCCGTTGTAAGCACGCTGGCGCTGCATCACATGGCTGATCTATCCGCAGCGTTTCGTAATATTGACCGCGTTTTGCGACCAGCTGGCCGTACCGTCATTTTTACCGCTACACCCGACCAAGCACGTCAATTCTGGCTGGCACATTATTTTCCCGACATGATAGAAAAAGATGCGCGCGGCTTGCCATCGCTTGCGCAAATTGACGCCGCGTTGCGCGACACCCGCCTAACTTTGAGTACCGTGACGCCGTTCTTCATCACGCCCGACACGCAAGATTTGATTTTCTACAGCGGAAAATATCGGCCCGCGCTGTATCTGTCGCCAACAGTGCGCGCGCGCATGTCACCATTTCGCCTCAGCGTAACGTCGTCCGAACTGGCAAGTGGCCTGAACCAACTGGAGAGCGACATTGCGGACGGCAGTATCAACCAGATAATCGCCGCGCATGAAAGCGCGCTGGGAGAATATTGTTTTGTGACACTCGATAAGCAGGCCTAACCAGTGTCATCTAACCCGTCTGGTTTGATTAGATAATGAACCGATGATTAATCTGTAAAT
>MDTB01082353.1_pt1 | contig 75593 bp, 79 predicted proteins | sample 811161 | NCBI WGS metagenome assembly MDTB01 (sample SAMN05326650, study PRJNA326480) | marine metagenome | isolation source: seawater | place: Mediterranean Sea | collected 2009 | reverse complement strand
GGTGTGGAAGTGCGGTAACGCATGTAGCTAACCAGTACTAATAGCTCAATTGGCTTGATTTATGCACTGAAAAAAATTTTTAGGATTAATTTTTAGTTTTATTGATTAAACTTTTATACGACAGAAACTTATAAATTGTTTCAATAATTACCGAAAAAATACATGTTGATAAAAGACTATATGTAAAAAATGGTAATGCCATTATGTAGCATACTATCAATCCATTTGCGGTATAACCATAAGACCCTAAACTCCATACACCAAAGTTTGTCACTATATAAAAGATAAATGCACCTGTTAGCGATCCAATCAATCTATTTGTGAAATTATTTTTAAAATATTCAGACAATAGACCGATAAATATTACACTTCCCCATGTAAATAATATTATTGAATGAAACCCAATGAAAAAATCTGTTATTGCGAAACTAAAAATTAATGCCGGCAAGTATTTTCTACCCAATAGTGCTGGCACATAGAAACTTAAAGCTATTAAACTTGTAAAATTTGGAGGATGCGGAACAAATCTACTTGCGGCTAAAACTATTAATATGCCAATGGTAAATTTTAAATAAGTCATTAGTTAATAATTATATAAACCTAAAATAATATCTCAACTAATAATTCTTTTTAAATCCAATATTTATATTTCTTTCCATAGAAGAATACATCCAAGCTTGCTCATAGTTATTATTGAATATATTGTTAATATCCATATACAAAACACTATTATTAAACAAATCATACTTAAGGTTATAATTTGCTAAAAAGTAATCATCTAAAATTACATCTTTAAAACTGTTGTTTGCGTTTCCATAATCTCTTACTTCCCCAGAATATTTTAAAGACAAAATGTTTTTGAAATTATTTTTTGTATTAAAATAAAGACTTATGTTGGAAGAATGTCTTGGTACTCTAACCATTGACTCGTCTATACAACTTCCACTTCCTACATTTGGATCATCACAGTCAGCTCCATCATGTGTATCACTATAATTATAATTAAAAGAAAGATTAAAGTTTTTAGACTTCTTATATACTCCTTCAATTTCTACTCCTTTACTTTCAATTTCTGCACTTGTATTTTTGACTTTCCAACCATTTGATTGCCATCCTTCAAGAGCATCTTTATAATTTATTTTATAAATAGATAAAATTAAATCTGTGTTAATTTGATCAAAAGTTGTCTCATATCCGATGTCAAAACTTTTGCTCTTTTCTGGTGCCAAGTCTTCTTTTTTACTAACCACAGTGCCATAAAAATAATCATAAAGCGTGGGATATCTTAAACCAGTTCCATAACTTGATCTGATTTTAGAATTTCCATCAACTTTATAAGCAAAAGTTATTCTTCCTGTATTGTATGCTTCAGCTGTGGTATGGTCATCACGTCTAAAACCAATAGTGCTATAAAGTTTTTCTGAAGGTCTAAATTGTAAATCTAAAAACTGTGAATAAATAGCCTCGTCACTTTCCAAGTAATCTGTTGGCCAATCTTTTTGAAATTTTGCTCTATCAAACTCATTTTCTAATCCATAAATAATTTTTGTATCTAAATTAAAATTATAGTCACCAATCAAATTAAAGGAGTCTCTGTATCCATAATAATTCTTAGGTTTATTTAAATAGTTTTTTGTTGCTCTCTCTATACCAGTATAATTATATGAAAATGAGTAATTAGATCTATCTTTGTTTGAGGTAAAGGTTAAGTTATATGATATTTCATCATCATCAGTTGAGTTATTTGCATCAGTCCGACCAGATGTAACTTCGTCATAATTTAGAAATGAGTCACTATATCTTAAACTCCCTTTAATAGTATTATCATCATTAAATCCAAAAGAATAATTTGCAATTAAACTTTCATTTTTGTAACTGTCATCATCATTTGTTTTTTTTTCATCATTCATAGCTGATATACCATTAGTATCAAACTTATTTAAACCAAGATAATAACTATGATTTCCATAATTATTTCCAATCGAGAGGTCTAAATTTTTAGTACCATTTGATCCGGTACTAAGATTTATATTTTTTTCTTTAATTTTACCTTTTTTTGTAAAAATATTTAGCACTCCTCCTATAGCCCCACTTCCATAAATAGAACTATTTGAACCTCTTAGAACTTCTACTTTTTCAATCGATGATGTCATTATATTTGAAAAATAAAATGAATTATCACTTGTGGAGGGATCAGACATTTTAACTCCATCAATATAAACAGTTGAATATCTTTTTGGCAATCCTCTTAATTGTATTCCAGTCACAGTTCCATAACCACCTGATCTAAAATAATTCATACCTGGTGAACTGTAGTTTAAAACATCTCCTAAAAAAAATTTTCCACTTTCTTGAATTTGATTACTATCAAGAGAGGTGACAGAAGTTCCAACGGAGCTATAAGATTGGTAGGTTTTGCTAGGGGCAATTACAATAATTGGTATTTCATCAGCCAAACTTATTTTAAAAGATATCAAAAAGATAACCAAGATTAAATATAATCTGATTGCCATCAGCATTCTCCTTATTTCAAATATTAATAATTAATTAATATTTTTTATCATTTGCCGATGTCAATTTTTCATTGTAGAACTAGACTTTTCCTGGCCTTCATTCAACAGCGGACTTCACCGGGTGGTACTCCGACTTTACGGTTGCAGGTACAGCCAATGTATTTAACATTGATTCCCCACCAAGATTCGGTAGCTCTTTTATTACAAAAAAAATTATAAGTGTCAATTATCAATATTTTCGGTTATATATCTATAAATTTAACAAAAAATGAAAAGTATACTAATTAAAACAAAAACTAGAGATCAAATAAAGAATTTAGATGAGTTATCAATTTATGATAGGTCGTTAGTAGATTACAAAAAATATAACAAACATATTGGACATGCAGGGGTTAAAAATTCAATGGCTGTGCAAGCTACTAGAGGATGTCCATATAGATGTTTTTACTGTGATGTTTACAAAACAACTCTCCATCATTTTAGAAGATCTGTTGACACAATATATGACGAAGTAAAAATGATAGCAGATATGGGTGTTAAAAGAATAGAATTTATAGACGATATATTTAATGTAAAAAAAAAAGATTTCATTGAATTCTTTAGACGTTCAGCAAGAGATAAATTAAATGTAAGTTTTTTCTTTCCAACCGCTCTCAAGGGTGATCTTTTGGACAAAGAAACTATTGATGCTATGATGGAAGGAGGAGCAGTTGGTGTAAATGTATCTTTGGAATCTGCATCACCTAGAATGCAAAAAGTCATGAGAAAGAATTTAAATATAGAAAGATTTAGAGAAAACTTAGAATATTTATGTGAGAAGTATCCAGAAGCTGTTACGACGTTAAACACTATGCATGGTTTCCCAACAGAGACTGAGGAAGAAGCAATGATGACCTTAAATTTTATATTATCAATGAAATGGGTTCATTTTCCATATACTCATATAGTAAGAATATTTCCTGGAACAGATTTAGAAAAATTTGCGCTTAATCATGGCATGCCAAAAGAGGTCATAAATGAGTCAATTGATAAGTCTTATCACGAGGTTACGCCTACACTTCCTTTTAAGAAAGAATTTACAGAAAAGTATAAAATGAAATTTTTAAAAGAATATGTTTTAAATAAGGAGAGACTTTTGAAAGTATTACCTGTGCAAATGAAACATTTTACTGAAGATGAACTAAATCAAAGGTATTCAAGTTATTTTAATAAAAAAATGAAAGGGCTGAAAGATATTCTTAAAGTTGCAGGTATAAAAGAAAACGAATTAAAAATTAAATGTTTAAGTGAAGACGAGGTTGAAATCAAAGATGTAGAAAAGAAAGTAAATTCTAAGTTTCCAAAAAAATTCGTAAATAAAGATGCATTTAAAATTTTGCTAATAAATATTTCAACCCACTTTACTGCCGACAAAGATGTGAGTGAGTATGATGTTCTAGAACCACCACTAGGATTGATTGCTCTGCAAACATATTTGAATAGTAAATTAGGAGAAAAAATTCATGGAAAAATAATTAAAACTAGAGTTGATTTTGACAGTTATGATCAGATGAAAGAAATTATCGATAAGTTTCAACCAGATGCAATAGGTGTCAGTGCTATGACTTTTCACAAAGATTTTTTTCATAATGCAATAAAAGAAATAAGAAATCATGGTTTTGATAAGACTATTATAGTTGGAGGGCCTCATCCGACCACAAGTTACAAGGAAGTAACAGAGGATAAGAATATAGATATTTGTGTAATTGGCGAGGGAGAGAGAACTTTAGAAGAAATTTTATCAAAGCTAATTGATAATAATGGAATGAAGCTTAATGCAATCCAACTCAATGAGATCGATGGTATTGCTTATAACCAAGAAAATCATCTAAATACTTTTGAAGCAAATAATCCTAGTAAAAGCTTAGAAAATCGCTAGATTTCAAAGAAAATTAACTCTTAAAATCTATTTAAAATTGTAATGAATTATTATTTTAGAACTAATTTTAACTCTAAAATTGGGTTAGGACATTTTATACGAATTCAATGTTTAGTTAACTTTTTAAAAAATAAAAATTGTACTGTTGTAATAGATAAAATTAATAATGAATACTCAAAAAATTTTAAAAAGTTAAATATTAAAGAGTTATATGGCAAAGACTCAGGCTTTATAGACCAAATTGAAGATGCAAAAAGATTTACAAAATTTTTAAAATCAAATTCAGTAGTTGTGGTTGATGACTACAGATTAAGTGAAGTTTGGGAAAAAAAAATCTCAAATAATTGTAAAAAAATAATATGCATAGATGATTTTTTAAATAGAAGACATTATGCTGATGTTTATATAAACACAAAGCCTGATTTAGTAAGTTGCAGTAAAAAAAAATTATTACTGATTGAAAAAAATAACAAAAAAGGGTGTAAATTTTTTTTAGGTCCTAAACATAGCCTGATAAATCCTTTTCTGAGAAAAGAAAAAAGAAGCATCAAAAAATTTTCTATAACCTTTTATAATGGTGGATCAGGTAGTTTACTTATATATAAAGATATTATTCTCAAATTTTTAACAAACAAATTTTTAAGTATTAGATTAAATTTAATTTTAGGACCATTATCAAAACAAAAACTTCTAGTAAGAAAAATATTTAAGAAATATAAAAATATCAATATCATAGACGGTAAAAGTAATTTATCGCATGTTTTTAGTAATACTGATTTATTGATTGCATCAGCAGGGGTCATCACATTTGAGTCTTCATTTTTTAAAATCCCTTCAATATTAATAAATATGTCTTCAGATCAAAGCACAGATACTTATGATTTGGAAAGGATTGGACATTATTTTTTCTTAGATAAAAAAGATTTAAAAAAAACCGAAAAATTCTTTAAATTAATATCCATTATTTTAAAAAATTATAAAAGATTTTTTAAACTGATGAAAAACTCAGAAATTAAAATTAACAAAAAACCAAAAAAAATTTTAAAAATAATTAAATAACATGAAAAAAGTGATATTTAGACAAGTTCAAGATAAAGATATAAATTTTTACCTGAGTTGTAGAAATTTACCTATTAACAGAAGTTTTTCACTAAAAAAAGGAAAAATAAATAAAATAGACCACTATTCTTGGTGGTTTATGAGTAAAAATAGAATTTCTCATTTTGGTATAATTAATAAAAAAAAAAACTGCGATTTTAACTGAACAAATACATCATATAAATAATTTAAAAATTGTTTATTCAGGATTTATCTCTTGTGTAGAAAAAATAGATCTAATTGATTTACTAAATATGATTAAATGGCAAAATAAAAGAGTTTTGAGACATGGATCGGTATTAAACGTAATCAGTGTGACTAAGAACAACGTCTTTGGAAATTTACAGTCAAAATACTTTAAATTTAATAAAATCAATAAAAATAGTACCTTAGGTAATAAAATTTCCAAAATAATTAAATTTAATAAAAAATTAAATATTTATTTTAAAAAAATTAAATAGAGGTTAACTTTTACAAAATGAAAAAAAATTTTATAGCATTTGTGCCTGCTAGAAAAGGATCAACAGCAATAAAGAATAAAAATCTCGTAAAAATTAGTGGGAAAAGACTAATAGAGTATACATTTATTGAGTTAAACAAAATAAAAAATCTTAAAACTTTTTTAGCCACTGACGATTTAAAAATTAAAAATTTATCAAAAAAATACAATATAAATATTGATTACAATAGGCCTAAAAGAGTTTCAATGAAAACTACTCCGATGATAGAGACACTTTATGACTTTCATATAAAGTTCAAAAATAAATTATATTATGATTATGTGATTATTTTACAACCAACATCACCTTTAAGAAAAAAAAATGATATCATAAAATCAATAAACACAGTAAATAAAAAAAAATTGTTAAGTCTTATATCTCTCTCGCCGTCTATAGAGCACCCATATGAGTCCGTATACTTAAAAAAAGACAAAATTAAAACATTTTTTCCAAAAAATAAAAAATATAATTCAAGACAAGAATTTGATAAAAATAGTTATTTTATAAATGGGGCTATTGCTATTATTCACAAAAGTTTAATTGAAAAAAAAATCACACAGGATAAAAAGAGACATTCATTTATTATAATGAAAAAAATAAACTCTTTAGATTTAAATGATAAAGATGAGCTAGAAATAATTAAAAAACTATTAAAAAAATAAATTTATTATTAATATTAGAATTTAAAAAAGAAAAAAATTAATATGCCAGGATTTGAAACTATCGGTAAAGAAGAGAAAAAAGCTTTAAATCAACTATTTGAAGAAGGTGGAATTTTATTTGCTCATGGTTTTGAGAAATTAAGAAAAAAATATCATGTCCGTGACTTTGAGTCAAAGTTTGCAAGCTTTATGAATGCTAAATATGGATTAGCAGTTACATCTGGGACATCAGCAATAAAAATAGGTCTCAAGGCTTTAGGTGTCAAGCCTGGCGATCATGTGATTACGCAATCATTTAATTTCATTGCAACTGTTGAAGCTATACTTGACTGTGGTGCCAAACCTATAATCGTTAATATAGATGATACACTCAATATGTGTGTTGATGATTTGAAAAAAAAAATAACAAAAAAAACTAAAGTGATAATTCCTGTTCACATGTTAGGCGTTTCAGTAGAATTTGATCAGATTCAAAATATTGCAAAAAAAAATAATATTAAAATTTTGGAAGATAATTGTGAAACTTTGATGGGAAAATATAAAAATAAATATTTAGGAACATTAGGAGATGTTGGAGTTTTAAGTTTAGATTTTGGAAAATTCATTACAAGTGGAGAAGGAGGTATAATTTTAACAAACAACAAAAAAATTGAAAAATATTGCAGAGAATATCATGATCATGGGCATGAAAATAATCCAAAGTTTAGCAGGGGAAATGATACAAAAAAAATATTTGGCTTTAACTACAGAATGACAGAAATGCAAGCAGTTGTTGGAAAAGTTCAATTAAAAAAAATAAAAAAAATATTTTACGAAGGAAGAAAAAGATATTTGATAATTGACAGGTTCTTGAATAAATCCATCAAAAGAAGAAAAATACCACAAAACTCAATACCAAACTTTGATACATTTATATTTTTCGTAGATAATAATATTAAAAAAAAACAACTTCTAAATTATTTAAATAGAATTGGACTTGGCACTAAAAACATACCTAGTGCTTTAAAATGGCATTGTTCATATTATTGGGATCATATATTTTCTAAGAAAGAAATTACCAATTTTAAAAAAACAAATTTAATTTTAAAAAAATCAATTGCGATACCAATATCATTAAATAAAAGTATAATTTTTTATAAAAATCTTGCCAAAAAAATAAATGAAATTTTGCAATGAAATTTAGGCCCAAAGTAAATAAAACAGGATACATAGAAGCTTTCCCAAAACCAAGTAAGATATTTTTAGATAATTTCTATGAAAAAATTTATTTTAAAAAAAAAGTTACAAAAAGCTTTAGTAGTACTTATTCAAAAAATGAAAAAACTAATAAAATTGTCAGAGCCAAGTTTGAAATTAATTTCATTAAACAAAAACTTAAAAAAGAACAAATTAAATTTCTTGAAATTGGCTCTGGAGAGGGTTTTATATTGAAAGAGGCCTCAAAACAAAACAAATGGAAAATTAAGGGAGTCGATTTTAATAGTTTTGGAATTAAAAAATTTAATAAATCCATGCTAAAAAATTTTGTTCAAATTAACCCAAATACTTTTTTAGAAAATGCAATATTAAAAAAGTTAAAATTTGATGTTGTTGTATTAAATAATGTTTTGGAACATGTTACTAATCCCAAAATCCTTATGAGTCAAATTTATAAAATTACAAGCAAATCATCAATTATTCTAATTTCAGTTCCTAATGATTTCAGTTCATTACAACTTGAAGCAATAAAAAATAAAAAACTCCCTAAAATACCCTGGTTTCAACCTCCACAACATTTAAGTTATTTTAATACTGAGAATATTAAAAAATTTTTAAAAAAATGTAATTTTAAAATTATTGATAGTGTTTCAAACTTTCCAATTGAGTTTTTTTTATTTTCAAAATTTAGTTTCTTTTATAATAATTCCTTAAAAGGAAAAGAGGTTTATAAAGCAAGAATATTTTTAGAAAATTTAATTTATCAGAAAGAATTCAAGGATGCGTATAACTTTTTTAACTCTTGCGTTAAAGTTGGATTTGGAAGAAATTTTTCTGTTTTGGTGAAAAAAGGCAAAAGTAAGTGAAAAAAATTTTTTTGTTTTGTACAAGTGATGAAGGTATTTTTAAAATATTAGTTGAGTCTTCAAAATTACATCTTTCAAAAAAAACTAAAAAATATGTTGAAGCAAAAAGAATAAAAAAAAAATTTCCATCTCTAGATTTTTATTTTTTTTTTATTGGATTATTTTTAAGTGGTAAAATATTTAATGCAAGAAAACTTGTTTATCTAAAATATAGAGATTTTTCGATTGGAAAACATGTTTTATCTGAAACAAGAAGATTTTATAATTCCTACAACAACAGTATTATTTTCTTTTTAATTAGATGTAAAATTTTATTTTCTGCAGGACGAGTTTTAAATACTGCTATTCATTTAAAAAATCATGCGGAAGCAATATTTGTTGATCATTTAGTATATGTAAATGGTTTATATTTTGAGGTTTTTTTTAAGTATAAGAAAATTATTTACTCAAATGGGTACCCAAAAGGTTTTTTTGTTATTGATGGAAAAAATAATATTAGAAATAAAGTTCATGACACTTCAATGTTATTTAAAGCCAAAACACCTAAAAAAATATCAAATAAACAAAAAAAACTTGGACTAAATAAAATTAAAAGGAATCTTATAAAGCCTACAAACATAAAATATATGAAAAATGTGAAATTTACCTCCCTTGATCAAAATATCGATTTTTCTAATGTGAGTCATGTAATATATGCCCATTCATTTACAGATGCTCAATTAGTTTATGGAGTAGACGGTTTTTCCGATACACTTGATTGGTTAGATTTTACAATCAGCAAGTTATCAAAGTTAAAAACTAAGATTGTAATTAAAGGTCATCCAAATTTTTATAATAAAAAACCAGATGAACTTACTAAAATTGACAATAAAATCTTTCAAAAAATAGTTGCGAAATATTCATCTAATGAAAACTTAATCTTTCTAAATTCATCTATAAGAAATTACGAGTTATTAAAAAAACTAAACAAAAAAACAATTTTAATTACACATCATGGAACATTAATTTTTGATGCAAGTATTTTTAAATATAAAGTTATAACTTCATCACAAACTTTTTATATTGATAAACTTAAACTTTCAAACACTTGGGATACCGTTGATCAATATGAAAGGTTATTAAGTAAAAAATATTCAAATCTCATCAAAAATTATGACAAATTATATAATATTAGTTATGGTCTTTATTATGATAAATATAATACAAATGGCAAAAATTTTTACATAAAAACAATTAAAAAATATATTAAACTTAAAGGGGATAGTCTAGACAGTATAAAAATAGATAATGATTTAAAAAAACTTAAAAATTTTAAGCGTCGTAATTTATTTGAAGAGTTGGGCAAAACAATAGAGAATGTAGTTATAAATTAATGAAATTTATTAATCTTTTTTTTTACTTTTTGTAAAATTTTCTTAGTTATTTTATTTTTATTTTTTTCAAAAAAATCTTGTATTATTAAATTAGAACCTTTCGGCATTTTCCACTTTATGTCTACTCCTACAATATTAGGTATTTTTTTCTTCAAATTTTTGGAATATATTCCTTTATTGTTTCTTTTTATTAATTTTTTAACATCTGATCTCAGATATATCTGAAAATAGTTTTTAAAATATTTTTTATTATTTTTAAATATGTATGAGTTAAAATATAATGCTGTAACAATGATATTAATTTTTTGCCCATAACAAAATCTTACTAATCTAATCATATTTTTGTATTGATTTATTCTTGAAATTTTATCGTATTTTTTATTATTACCTAAAAACTCCCTCATAGTGTCCCCATCAAACCACATTATATTTTTATGAATTTTTTTTATAGATTTATAAAGAGAATTTCCTAAAGTTGTTTTACCAACACCAGATAAACCTGTTATCCATATTATCATTAAATTACAATATATTATTTACTAATTTTTTACAAAATGATAGTAAGATTATAACTATGAAAAAATTCCAAATAATCATTCTGGCAGCTGGACAAGGAAAAAGATTATTGCCATTAACAAAAAATTTACCAAAGACAATGTTAAAAGTTAATGAAAAGCCAATAATTGACTACATTTTTAGCTCATTTGATTTTAATCAAGTGGAAGAAATAATAGTTGTTACAGGTCATTGTGCGGAGCTGGTTGAAAAACATCTGGGTAATAACTTTAAAAATACACCAATTAAATTTATCCGAAATGAAATACATAAGACTACTAACAGTATATATTCTCTATGGTTAACAAAAAAATATATAAAAAATGATTTTATAATTATCAATGCAGATACTATTATTCATAAAGATATATTTAGCATTCTTTTAAACTCAGAATTTGATACTGGTCTTGCAATTGATGATACGCTTGAGCCTCCTTTACCTGATGAGGCAATGAAAGCATCAATAAAAGATAATGTTATATATGATGTAAGCAAAACTATAACAGCAGAAAAAACTAATGGTGATGCCATAGGGGTATATAAGTTTAGTTTTGAAAACTCTAAAATTCTTTTTAAAGAAATTCAGGATTTGATAAATAATTCTGTTACAGATAAATTATTTACATTTGCTGTTCAAAGAATACTGAACAAAATTAAAGTTTATAGTATAAGCACCAAAGGCAAACCTTGGATAGAAGTTGACGATAGTAATGATTTAAATGAATTTAAGAAAATGGTCGAAAATAAGAAACTATAAATTTTTCTTCTGCAACCAATTCTCTAAATTTACCATCATCCATATCTTTTTTCCATCAAGATCTTCTTTATTTGTATAATTTTTTTTATTCAAAAAATTATTAATATTTTTTTTATTCAAAAAATTATCTAATTTTAAATTTTTACTCATTAATATATCTTTCGCCATATCTCCAAGATTTCCTTCTAACCATTTATTTATTGGAAGTGGAAATGGAAATTTTTTTCTATTTATTATTTCATTAGGTACTTTATTTTTTGAGATTTCTTTTAAAATATATTTTGGAATATCTAAATTTTCACTTATTTCTTCACTAGAAGAAAAAATTGATCTAAATTTTGAAAAATTATTTTTCCATTTAATTTTATATTTATTGGGTATGCTAAAAATTAATTCTATCAATTTTCTATCAAGAAAAGGAACTCTAGCTTCAATTGATGAATACATTGTCATTCTATCAAGTCTGTTTAACATATTAACCAAATGCAGCTTAATCATTATATAATAGATTTTATCAAAGTAATTTAATTTAGAACTATTCGAGAATAATTTGTTTATATAGTCCAGTGAGTTATCATCAAAAGTTTTATTATTTAAATTTTCTAGATTTAAAAATTTTTTTTTATCATTATCTCCAAACCAAGAGTATCTATTTAAGAAGTGTTGTAATTCTGTTTCTTTTGAAAATTTTAGATACTTATTTTTATAAAAATCTAATGGACTTTTAAATAATCTTCCATATCCACCAAACAACTCGTCAGCCCCCTCTCCAGATAAAACAACTTTTATATTACCCTTCATTTTTTTAGACATTAAATAAAAAGGTATTTCATGTGGTATTGCATTTGGCTCTCCTCTTGCATTTAAAGCATCAGGCATATTTTGGATAAAACTTTTTTCACTCACAATTGTTTTGTCAATTTTTAAACCATATTGTTTAGATATCATTTCTGCAAAAATTGTTTCATCATATTTTTCTTCTTCAAAACCAGTAGTATATGTCTGAATATTAGGAATAATTTTACTCATATAAAATAATATTAACGATGAATCTAAACCACCTGATATGAATGCCCCCAAGTTAACATCACTCATGAGCTGCCTTTTAATAGTTTCTTGAAATTCATTTTCAAGATTTTCCAAGTAATATTTTTCTCCTTTGTCCTTTTCTTTTTCAAAATTTATTTCCCAATAAACTTTTTTATGAATATTTTTATTTATCTCAATTATTTCACCAGGCATTACATCATACACATCATTTAAAAAAGTATTTTCTCCTATTACATATCTAAATGAAAAGTAGCTTAATATTGAATTTTGATTAAATATTAATTTTTTATTATTTTGGTAATAAAAAGAATTATAATCACTTGAAAAATAAATCCTATTTTTTGAAACTAAATAATGCAGTGGTTTAATACCTACGTGATCTCTGATTAATATAATTTTTTTCCTTATTTTATCATAAATAACGATTGAGAACATTCCATTTAACTTTTTCCAAAAATTATCTCCCCATTCTAAATAACCTGGAAGCAATATTTCTGTATCAACATTTGATTTAAATTTATATTTTTTTTCCAAAGTTTTTTTTAATTCTTTATAATTATAAATCTCACCATTGCATACAAGAACATAATTCTTATCTTCTGAAATATGAGGTTGAGATTTAGCATTTAAATCAATTATTGATAATCTATTAAATCCCACGCATAAATTTTCATCTGAGTAAAAACCTTTATCATCGGGTCCACGATAATTTGTTGCATTAAGACCATTATTAATCTCCATTTTATCTTGCGCAGTGATACTTCCAGAAATGTCAAGAACACCAAAAAAACCACACATTATTTATTTTTCAATTCTAATTTTTTATAAAATTTTGACATTTTGCTAATTGTTTCTAGGTCCGGATTTACTGATATACCTGTCAAACCATAATTTGTTAGTCGATTTATAAATTTTTCGTTATCTGCAATCTGACCTCCAACAAATGTTTCAATAGAATTTTTTTTACAAATTTTTATAACATCTGATAATACATTTACTACGACTTCATCATTTTCATTGAATATATGTTGCACATTTGGATTAGATCTATCAACGGAAAGTAAAAATGACGTTAAATCATTTGTTCCAAAAACAACAAATTTTATATCCTTTATAAATTCTTTTATCATCAAAGCTGCTCGAGGAGTTTCTACCATCATACCAAATTTAATTTTTGTAAGACCACATTTTTTTGCAATCTTTTTCCACTTTCTATATTCAATTAAAGAATTAGTCATTGGTGGAAACACACCTATGTTGTCATATCCTTCATCAAATAAAATTTTCAATGCCTTAAATTGAGGAATGATAAACTGCTCATCTTGTATTGACCTTCTAATTCCCCTTAAACCAGTTGATGAATTTTTTTCTTTTATCTCATAATCTTTTCCAAATCTCATATTAATAAGTTGTTCAACAGAAAAATCATCAGTTCTAATCCAATATTCTTTATTCTTTTTATGAAAAATCTTCACAGCCGGTCGCAAATAGTCTGCAATCTCATTTGAATATTTTTTTAGTCCATGAATTTCTAAATATTTTTTTGGATGTACATTATTTAATATTTGAGAAATTAAAAATTCTGACCTTGAAAAACCTACTCCATCACAAAAATTAACAACATTACTATTATTTTTTAAAAGATTTGGAAATCCAAGATTTATTTTTATTTGATGTTTAATTTTTTCTTTTTTAAGCATTTTGCTTTTTTTTGATCTTTTTTTCAATTTTCCTGAGTATAAAATATTTTTTTTTAAAGTAATAATTTTATTCTCATATGAAAGAATATTTTTATGCTTTTTATTCAAGCAATAAAAATTCATTCCCATTTCCTTTGCTGCTATACATCCATGATCTGATTTAGTGGTATCAAAACTAATAAATCCTTGGGCACCTTTTTTAATTAAGTTAGAAACAATTAGTAGACTGTCAGTAGACAAAAAGTTTAAATTAAATAATGCTATTCTCCCTTTTTTAAAGTTTTTAATATCAGTATCATTATTAATAATACTTAATATTCCAGTTGTCTCTACAGGCAAACCAAAATTTATAGCTTTGCAAATTATTTTCATTATTAATATATTTAAACTTATATCCTTAAAAAATTGAGAGAAAAAGGTATATCTGGAACAAACTTATTTGGAAAAGTTTCAAACATGATTAAACTACCTCCAATTGACATATTCCAATTTTGAGATCCATTAATTAATTTAGAAAATAATTTTTTTTCTAAAAATATATTAAAGTTATATATTTTTTTTTCTTTTGAATTCCAATTAATTTGGTATTTCTTTAAATATTTATTTTTATGACGCAGTTTATATTTGTTGTTAATAATTAAGTTATTATAAAGAAATATATTTATTTTCCAACTTTTTTTTATATTTATCATTTTGCATATTCTTAAATAGTTATCTTTAGCTTTGAAAAATTTCTTGTCTAAATCTTCTTTTTTTTTTAAAATTTCATGGGGGTATTTTTTTCTTTTTATATTACTTGGTATTTTAAAATTATTTTCTTTAGTTTCTGATCTGTAATATTTTATTATTTCCCCATTTTTAAATTCTACAAAACCAGAATTATCTATATTAAAATAGGATACTTTATTTTTAAAAAAATCATCCATGGCTTTTATTGTTGGGTGTGCAACAAATTTTTGTAATTTATAATTTTTTCCATAAATCACATAATTTCCACCTGCAGGAATATAGTTATTTGCACCAATAACCTTCAGTTTGTTAAGACTTGCATTAAATTTTTCAGATATAATGGATTTTTTATAACTTAATTTTTTTGAACCGCTTAGATTAATGAAACATTGTGGGAATTCAGATGCTGCTCTTGGTGCAAAGGAAGCGATATTTATTTTATTATATTTTTTTTTAGCAAATAATTTTACTTTTTTTAGAATTTTATCAGTGCATGGATTATCTACATTATTATAAAAACAGGTTCTACTATATTTTTCGTAAATTAGTATTGAAGTATCCAAATCATATTTTATATCTGTAATATGATTTTTATTTGTTGAGCTATCACATGGTATAATAGTTAATTCAAAGCTATTAAATTTGTAAGATTGCCAAGCATTAAGTTCTCTAATATTTTTAATTCCCAAATCATTAATTTTTTTTTTCAATCTTCCATCTCTAAATTTTTTGATAATAAAGAGAGTATTTTTATCTTTTAAATTTTTAATTATTTTTTCATCAAAATGGTCAGTGTGCAAATGACTTATATAAATTAAATTTGGTTTTATTTTATTCAATATCTTTTTATCTGAGGAAATGTTTGGATATGACCAAGTAGCAGTATCATTCATTTGCCCTAACCATGGATCACAAACTAACTTGTAATTATTTATTGTTGTAATTTCAAAAAAGGTATTATTTAGTAGTTTAATTTTCATTAAATATAATTTTTGACTATGCTTTTATTAAAGAATATTAATACAAGCAATAAATTTATAATATCTTTTTGAAGTATTTAAATTGAAAATTTGAATTGTATATTAAGAAATATTGATGAAAAATTTAAAAATCGGAAAGACTAGGGTAGGATTAAGTTATCCAAGCTTTATAGTTGCCGAGTTGTCAGGAAATCATGGTGGAAAAATCTCCAATGCGTTAAAACTAGTTAGAGGCGCTTATAAAGCAGGAGCAAATGCAATTAAACTTCAAACATATACTGCTGATACGATAACTTTAAATTCTAGAAAAAAAGATTTTATTATTCCAGCTAATTCTCCATGGAAAAAAAATTCAAGTTTTTGGGAGCTTTATAATAAAGCACATACTCCTTGGATTTGGCACAAAAGAATTTTTCAGGAAGCAAAAAAACTCGGAATGGAAATTTTTTCATCTCCATTCGATGAAAGTGCAGTTGATTTTTTGGAAAAATTAAATTGCCAGGCATATAAAATTGCATCTCCAGAAATTAATCATCTTCCACTCATAGAAAAAATTGCAAAAACTGGCAAACCTGTAATTATTTCCACCGGTCTTGCAGAAATGGAAGAGATAAAAACTGCTATTGATCTTGTGAGAAGTTTTGGAAATAATAAAATTATAATTTTAAAATGTACCACTTCATATCCCTCAGAATTATCCGAATTAAATTTACACTCCATGAAAACTATTCAAAATAAATTCAATACAATTGTCGGATTTTCAGATCATTCTTTGGGTAGTTTAGCATCTATTTCTGCAGTAGCAATCGGTGCAAAAGTTGTTGAAAAACATATTTGTTTAAAAAATATAAAAACCGTGGATGATTTTTTTTCACTAGATATAAACAAATTTAAAGATTTTGTTAAAGATTTGAGAAATGTTGAAGTCAGTTTAGGAAAAAAAGAGCATAAAATATCGAAAGGTTCAAAAAAACACTTAATCGGAAAAAGATCAATTTATATTTCAAGAGATATTTTGAAAGGAGAGATGATTACAAAAAATAATATCAAAGTTGTTAGACCTAACAAAAGTCTTCATCCAAAATATTATAATAAAATTCAAGGCATGAGAGCAAAAAAAAATTTTTTTTTGGGCGATAGAATTAAATTAATAAACTTAAAAAAATGATTTTCGATAGTCTAAATAAGTACAAAAATAATATAGCGATTATCAATCAGCAAGAAAAAATAACTTATAATTTATTAAATGATCTAACCGAAAAAATAAATTTTGGTCAAAACAAACTTATTCTTATTCTTTCAGATAATAATATTGAGACAGTCATTTTATATGTATCTGCAATCAAGTCTAAGTCGTCAGTTTATTTGATTGATAATAAATGTGATGATAAATTTTTGAATAGAACTATTAAATCATATAAACCTGATATCATTGCATTTCCAAAAAAAAAAAATATTAATAATAAGGGCTATTATAGTACTTCAACTTTTCGTGGATATATAATTAAAAATAAAAAAAATAAAAATAAAAAATATCCAAATAAAAATTTGGCTTTACTTTTGACAACCTCTGGAACGACAGGCACTCAAAAACTAGTAAAGCTCTCCTATAAAAATATTTCAAGTAATGCCAGTTCAATTTCTCAGTATTTAGGGCTTACTCGAAATGATTGTTCCATAACTACATTACCAATTTTTTATAGTTACGGATTGTCAGTCATAAATTCTCATTTGTATTCTGGATCAAAAATTATTTTGAGCAAGTCTAGTATTTTAGAAAGTAATTTTTGGAAATGTGTTAAAAGATTTAGAGTAACAAATATCAGTATGGTGCCATTTTTTTTTGATATTTTAAAAAAAATAAATTTTGATAGGTATGGAATTAAAACTCTTAGATTTGTTACCGTCGCGGGTGGAAAACTAGATTTAGTGTCAGAGAAATATTTTAATAAATTTTTTTTTAAAAGGAAAATTAAATTAATAAAAATGTATGGAGCCACAGAAGCTTCGCCAAGAATATCTTATTTAAAACCAAAATTTAATAATAAAAAAATAGGAAGCATTGGGAAAGTCATACCAGGAGGAAATTTACATATTGAAGATAAAAAAGGTAAAAAAATTCTTAAACCCCATATAACAGGTTATATAACTTACAGTGGTCCAAATGTTTTTATGGGATATTCTTTTTCAAGAGATGACTTAATTACAGATGATACACCTAAATATTTAAATACAGGTGATTTAGGTTATTTTGATAAAGATGGTTTTTTTTTTATTACAGGAAGAACAAAGAGGTTCGCAAAAATCTTTGGCCATAGGATTAATCTGGATGAGATTGAGAATACAAATAAAGCATTGGGCTTTCAAAATGCAACTATCTCTGATGATAAAAAAATCATTATTTTTTTGAAAAAAAAGGATAAAAATAAATCTACTAAAAAGGTTTTAGAAAATATTAAAATTAATAGTGCATATGTAAAATTTGTGTATATTAGTAAATTTCCAGTTAATAGCTCTAACAAAATAAATTATGAAAAACTTAAATCAATATACTAAAACAATAAATAAGTTATTTGAAATCAATCCTTATTCTTTAAATAAAAAAAAGAAAAAAAATACAATTTTAAAATTTACAAATTTCTTAAATTTACATCATTACAAAAAAAACAAAAATTATAGAAAAATAATAAAAGAAGTTTATAAAAACAGATTATTTTTTAATGAAATTAGAAAAATGCCTTTTTTAACTTCTTCAATCTTTAAGGATATTGATTTAAAGAGTGTTAAAAAAAAAGATGTTATCAAAGAATTAAATTCATCTGGTACATCAGGATCAAATTTATCCAAAATTTATTTGGATAAACTAAATGCCTCAAATCAAGTTAAAACTTTAAAAAATATTGTACAATCTGAAATTGGCAGAGAGCGATTGCCAATGTTGATTATAGACTGTAACCCTCGAGAATTAAAAACAAATTTTTCAAAAATTAGTGCGAGGATAGCAGCAATTAATGGTTTTTCTATATTTGGAAAAAATCATACTTTCGCTTTAACACCAGATTTAAAAATTGACCATAGTAAAGTTAAATTATTTTTAAATAAATACAAAGATAAACCATTTTTAGTTTTTGGTTTTACAAGTTTGATTTTTCTGAATTTTATAAAAAAATTAGATAATAAAATAAAAAAAAATGATTTTGTAAATGGTATTATTATACATGGAGGGGGCTGGAAAAAATTAGAAAATTTAAATATTAGTAACTTAAAATTTCGTGAATTATTAAAAAAAAATATTGGAGCAAAAAATATAATTAATTATTATGGTTTAGTTGAACAAACTGGTTCAATTTTTTTAGAATGTAATAAATGTAGAAATTTTATTACAACAAATTTTTCTGAAGTTATAATACGCGACAAAGATTTTGAGTCACAAAAAAAAAATAAAAGAGGAATAGTTCAACTAATATCTATAATTCCGACTAGTTATGCGGGGCATATTTTGCTCACAGAAGACGAAGGAATGATTATTGATAATAAAAAATGTACTAAATGCGAAAAAAAAAATGGCACTAAATTCAAAATTTATGGAAGGACTAAAATGGCAGAGTTAAGAGGATGTAGTGATACAATCTAATTTACAATTTAAAGTAGTTTTAGGATCGAAAAAATTTAAGATTGAAATCATGAAGAATTATGATCCTCTTATAATTGAATTTTTATCAGATGTATCAAAAGATATATTTAGTAACAATTCTACCAAAGAGTTTCCTGATTTAATTTCTTTCGCATTTTGGATTAGAAAATCCAATATAATTTTGAATAAAAATAAAAAATATGGAAATAATTCCTTAGGTTTGGGATTGGCATTTCATATTCCTCCCTCAAATATACCTTTAAATTTTGCTTATTCATTTGTATTTGGACTAATAGGTGGCAATTCGAACGTAGTCAGAGTTCCAAGTGATAATACCCAGCAAGGAAAAATTTTGATAAACATTTTAAAAAAAATCTTAAAAAAAAAATAAATATTCTAAAATAATTAATACAAATTTGTTAATAAAATATAATCATAATTATGAGGTGAATAATTATTTTTCTAAGATTTCTGATTGTAGATTAATTTGGGGTGGAGATCAAACAATTGAAGAATTTAAAAAATATAAAACAAAACCTACAAATATTGATATTATATTTCCTGATAAATATTCTTTAAGTATAATTAATTCAGATGAGGTAATTAAATCAAAAAAAATTGAGTTAATAAATTTGGTAAAAAATTTTTATAATGATACATACTTATTTGATCAAAACGCTTGTACTTCTCCCCATTTAATTATTTGGACAGGTAAATCAAAAACTAATGCAAAAAAAATATTTTGGCATATGTTACATAAGTATTTGAAAGAAAATTATAAATATAATAGTTTTATTGCAATAAAGAGATATTCAATAATTTTAAAACATTTTACTAACCTGAATAAGGTTAATTACTATAAAAATCATTCAAATTTATTACATAGAGTAGGAATAAAAAAACTATCGGTTAATATGGATAGCTTTAAAGGATTTGCAGGAATATTTTTTGAATATGATTCAGATGAAATCAGCAATCTTAAAAAAATAGTTAATAGAAAGTTTCAGACACTCCTCTATTATGGTTTTGATAAAGAATTTCTAAGAAAAATTATTTTTAAAAATAATTTTAAAGGAATTGATAGGGTTGTCCCTATTGGAAGTGGTTTAGATATGAATTTTTTATGGGATGGATATAAACTAGATAATGCCTTATCTAGAGATATTGAATTTAAATAAATGGAAAAATTATCATTTACAAAATCAGATATTATTAAAATTCAGATGAATAGAGATCCTTATTTAATGATAGATCATGCGAGTGAAGTTATTCTTGGTAAAAAGTCAAAAGGATATAAAATTTTAAAAAAAAATGAGTGGTTTTTTAAAGTTCATTGGGAGAATGACCCAAATATGCCAGGTATGTTACAATTAGAGTCAATGACGCAAATGGCATCTTTAATGATATTGGGTAAAAAAGATAATCACGGAAAAGTGATGTATCTTACATCTATGGATAAAATAAGATTTTTTAAAAAAGTTATTCCTGAAAATAGATTAGAAATAGAAACTGAATTAATTAACTGGAATAGAGGTATTGGTAAGTTCGAGGGAAAATGTATTATAAATCAAGAAATAGTATCTAAAGCAATATTCAACTTAATGTTGCCAGAAGAGTTAATAAAGTATAATAAATAGTATTATTAAAAAAAAATGCCAATTGCATCCTCATTATTAAAAAAACCTCGATTAGTTAAGAAATTAAGAGACTTTTATGACTATGTAAAATATAACGACGGTAAAGTCGGAACAAAAACTAGAGGAATAGATCTTAATTTTAATAACGCATGCAATCTAAGATGTAAATACTGTTTTACAAATTCGCCCAAGGGAGATCATGTAAAAGAATATTTAGATTATGATGCTATTGCAAAACTTGCAGACGAAGCTGATGAACTAGGATATTTTGAATTTGATTTGCAAGGTGGCGAATTACTTTTGCAACCTAAAAAGTTATTTAAAGTATTGGAAGCAATTAAACCCGAGAGATTTTATTTATACCTTACAACCAATGGTTTCCATTTAGATAAAAAAATGGCATATAGACTTGCTGAAGCAAAAGTAAGTAGAGTCTCTGTTAGTATTGATAGTATGGATGAAAAGATTCATGACGAAATTCGAGGCAGGAAAGATTCATGGAGAAGGGCAATTGAAGCATTAAAACATGTACAAGAAGCAGGCATGGACCCTTATTTGAATATTACAGTCGGTCATTATAATGCGAATACAGATCACTTTAAACAATTATTAGATTACTCAAGGGATCAAAAATACAAAACCTTGCTGAATGTAGCAGTGCCCGCTGGCATGTGGCAAAAAATGGATGAGATTATATGTGACGACAATGACAGAGAATATTTAAGGAAAATTAGAAAAGAATATAAAAATTTAGTCAGAAATGTTTGGAATCCGTTTGATAGATCTCATGAAGGAATCCTTGGCTGCACAACAGTTAATAGACTATACATTACTCCACTTGGTGATGTCCTTGTTTGTCCTTATGTGCATATTAAAATTGGAAATATTTTTAAACAATCATTAAAAGAAATAGTAGATTATGGTTTTAAAATAAAATACTTTAGGAATCATAGTGATTTATGTTTAGCTGGTGAGGACAAAAGTTTTATATCTAAATTTATGACAAAACCAGGTCAAACTATATTCAAACCAGCAATAGCTAGTGAAATTTTTTCTAAGGAAGACTATATAGATTAGTCAATGTTATTGGAGAATAAAACCGCCTTAATAACTGGATGCAACAAAGGCATTGGCAAACATACATTAGAATTATTTTCTAAAAATAATGCAAAATTAATTGCATGTGTTAGGAAGAATAATAAGGAATTCTCAAAATTTGTAACTGATTTGGAAAAAAAATATAAATCTGACATTCAAATTTTTGAGTTAGATTTTGAAAAAAGTGAGAATATAAAAAAAGTTTCAGATAAAATTATTGAAAAAAATCAGGTGAATATCTTAGTTAATAATTTGGGTTATTTAGAAAACTCACTTTTTCAAATGACGTCAATACAGAATTTAAAAAAGCATTTTAATATAAATCTTTTTTCACAATTTGAATTTACTCAATATATTTTAAAATCTATGATTAAAACAAAAAATGGAAGTATTATTTTTTTATCCTCTAGCGCTGCTATTGATGGAAATATTGGAAGGTCCTCATATTCGTCAAGTAAATCTTCGATTATTGCACTTTCAAAAGTTTTATCTAGAGAATTAGGTAGACACAAAATAAGAGTGAATACGATTGCACCTGGTTTGACAAATACTGAAATGATGAGAAATACAACTAATAATGATGTTTTAAAAAAAATAATCTCCCAACTATCACTTGGAAGAATTGCAGACCCATCTGAAATAGCAAATGTTACATTATTTTTGGCCTCAGATTTGTCATCCTATATCACTGGTCAAGTCATTAGAGTTGACGGAGGTATGTAATGCAAAATACGGAAAATCAAATACAAACAATTAAAAATCTTTCAAAAAAAGTAAGAAAAAATATTTTAGATATGTCATTATCTGCTGGATCAAGCAGTGCCCATTTTGGTGGAGCTTTATCAGCAGTTGAAATTGTATCTACTTTATTTGGATCAATAATGTCCATTGATAAAAAAAATCCTAAAACAGAAGATAGAGATAGATTTATATTAAGCAAAGGTCACGGTTGCTTGGTTTATTATTCAATACTTTCTGAAATGGGTTTTATTTCTTATTCTGAATTAAAAACATTTGAAAAAAATAATTCAGATTTGTTAGGCCATCCAGTCATTAATAGAGAAAAAGGTATTGAATTTAGTAATGGGAGTCTAGGAATGGGTTTATCATTAGGTATTGGAGTGGCTAAAGCATTAAATTTAAAGAATATTGATAAGAATGTTTATGTATTGATGGGAGACGGAGAATGTAATGAGGGATCTGTTTGGGAAGCAGCAATGTCTGCTCAACATCTCTCAATAAAAAATCTTACATTAGTAATTGATAATAATAATTTTCAACAAACTGGTTCTAATTCTGAAATAATGAATTTAGGAAATATAAAAAAAAAATGGGATAGTTTTGGATGGTATACAAAAGTATGTGATGGCCATAATATTAATGAATTAATAGATTCTTTTGAGGACTTTCACAAAATAGATAAACCAAAGGTTTTAATATGCAAAACTATTAAAGGAAAGGGATTTAAGTTTTCAGAGAATAATAATAAATGGCATCATTCAGTCTTATCAAAATCTCAATATGATGAGGCTTTAAAAGAGTTAGAAGGTTAAATGATAAATAAAGATTTTTTTAATACAAAAAATATTAATATGTGGTCGGCTATTGGAGCTAGAGCAACTTATGGATTGGCTATGTATGAAATGGCAAAAAATAGAGATGATATTATTGTTGTAACAGCAGATGTTTCTACATCAGCTGGTTTAGATCGATATAGAAGAGATTTTCCTGAGAAATACTTAGATGTAGGTATTGCCGAACAAAATATGTTGGGTATTGCAGCTGGTTTAGCAAGTGAAAATTTAAAAGTTTTTACAACTACATTTGCACCTTTTCAAACAGCAAGGTGCCTGGAGCAAATAAAGGTAAATCTAGGATACATGAAGCAAAAAGTTTGTATGACAGGTTTAGCTAGTGGTTTAGTGCTAGGAACTCTTGGTTATACACATTGTGCAATAGAGGATATTGGCATTTTAAGATCAATACCGAATATCTCAATTGTTTCTCCTGCTGACTCATTTGAAACTGTTAAAGCCATAAATTCTTTTATTAATTACGATAAGTCAGTTTATATTAGATTAACTGGAGGATCCCCAAACTCGAAAGTATACAAAGAAGATTACGACTTCGAAATTGGTAAAGGAATTTATTTAAATAAAGGAAAGGATATAGCTATTATTGCAAATGGTTCAACAGTTAAAGTTGCTCAAGATGTTGCAGATGAATTAAAAAATGAAAAAAACATTTCGGCAACAGTAATAAATATGCATACAATTAAACCAATTGATAAAAATATAATAGGTGAAATAAATGATAATACTAAACTGATTGTAACCATAGAGGAACATAATGTTGTTGGAGGTTTAGGTTCAGCAGTTTCAGAAGTTTTATCAAACACAAATAAGAAAATTAGACAAATTTTTATTGGACATCCAGATACATATGGAAAGGGTGGAGAGTATAAGTACCTTTTAAATAAGTATGGATTTTCCAAAGAAAACATTATAAATACTATTCTTAAAAATCTATGAGTGACAAATTAAAAATCTATAAAGAATGCTTTTCTGAGAGTTTCTCAATACCATTTGAAAAAATTGACAAACAACTAAAATATAATGAAATTCAGGAGTGGGACTCTATTGGTCATATGACTTTGATCTCTAGTCTAGAGGAGAAATTTAAAATTACGCTTGAAACTGATGATGTAATAGATTTTAGCTCATTTACAAAAGGTATAGAAATTTTAAAAAAGTATAAAGTAGAGATTTAAATGCTCAATAATCAATCTATTCTTGTTACAGGTGGAACAGGTACATTTGGAAAACAATTTATAAAAAATATTATTAAGAATTACAAACCTAAAAAATTAGTCATTTTTTCAAGAGATGAGATGAAGCAATTTAATATGGAAGATGAATTTCCAAAAGAAAAATTTAAATTTTTGCGATATTTTGTTGGTGATGTGAGAGATGAGAAAAGATTAAAAATTGCTATTAGAGACATAGATATTGTAATTCATGCCGCAGCATTGAAAATTGTTCCAACTGCAGAATATAATCCAATTGAATGTATTAAAACAAATATTTATGGAGCTGAAAATATTGTTAACTGTTGCATAAATAGTAGTGTGAAAAAAGTTTTAGCTTTGTCAACGGATAAAGCAGTTAACCCAATAAATTTATATGGAGCATCCAAACTTGCAGCCGATAAGATTTTTGTTGCTGCAAACAATTTAACAAAAAGTAATGAAACAAGATTTTCAGTTGTAAGATATGGTAATGTAGTAGGATCACGAGGTTCAATAGTAAATCTATTTCAAGATCTTGCCAAAAATAAATCGAATAAAATACCAATTACAAATCAGCAGATGACAAGGTTTTTTATTACTGCAGATGATGCCGTTATATTTGTTCTAAATAGTTTAAAAAAAATGAGAGGAGGAGAGATTTTTGTACCTAAATTAGGTTCTTTTAAAATTACAGATCTAGCAAAAGTGATTGCTCCAAAAAATAAAACTAAAATCATAGGAATTAGACCTGGAGAAAAGATTCATGAGGTTTTGTGCTCTTATGATGAAAGCAGAAATATAAAAGAGCATAAAAATCACTACGAAATACGGCCAAATTTATCTACTCAAGGCCTTAAAGCTGAAAAAATGTTTGAATATAATTCTAGAGACAATAAAGATTTTTATAATCTTCAAAAAATAAAAAAAATATTAAATAAATCAAAATTATTTAAAGAAAAATTTTAAAAAAATTTGATTACAAGTGCTTATAATTACTCAAATTATTAAATCTTTAATTTCAGTATTTTACTTAAATTTATTATTTTTTTATTTTAAATACGCTAAAAAAAAAAAAATTATTTTTTTTTATCACTCGGAAAGTAAGATTACTGATATTTCAATTGATTATATTAATTATTTTTTTTTAAGGAAAAACAAAAAAAACAATACTTTTTTTGGATATCAGTGCAACAAAATTTCGAAAGAAAACTATTTTTTTATAAAAGAGTATTTTTTAAAATTTTTAGTAAATGTAGATTATTTTGTAACAAATTATGTAAATGCTATTTACCCAAAAAAATCAAAAAAAGTATATATACATCATGATATATACGATACTCCATTAGTTGCAAAAAAATTAGAGAAAAAAGTATATTTTCTTTTGTCAAATTTGGATTATATTTTAATCTCATCAAAAATAGCTGAAAATATTTTCAAAAATGGATTCAAAAAATTTAAAATTAAGAAAACTCCAAGACTAATAATTTCAGGTTACTTAAAACTAGCATATTTAGAAAACTTAAAAGAAAAAAAGAAAATAAAAAAAAAATTTATAAAAACTATCGTAATAGCCCCAACTCAATATAAGTCGATTAAAAGTTTAGGTCTGATTAAAAGTATAAGCAATATTTCGAATAGACTTCTTAATAATGGATACAGAGTTGTATTGAGACCACATCCTTTAAATAGAGACGAAAAAATTTTTCTTAATTTTAAATATAAATTTTTGAAAAATAAAAATTTTTTTTACGACACTTCTTCTAATTATTTTGATACATACATTAATTCCTCATTAATGATTACTGATATATCTGGCACTGCATATACCTATGCTTTTTTTACTCTTAATCCAGTAATTTTTTTGTCTTCGAACAAAAAAGAAAAAAAAATTAAAAAAAATTTTAAAAATAATTTAAATTATTTTAAGAACAGAATTAAAATTGGAAAAATTGTTTTAAACGAAAAAAAAATTTTGTCTATTATTAAAAATACTCAAAATGATAATACAATTAAAAAAAATATTTTAAGTGAAAAGAGGAAATTTATTACAGGCAATAAAGTTATTAGAAGAATAAATTATATATTTGATAAATTAATTTAATGACCAACCACCATCAAGAATTAGATTTTGACCTGTAATATAATTAGAAGAATCACTAATCAAATATTGAATCAAACCTTTTAAATCATTTTTATTTGCCATTCTTTTCACAGAGGTAAATTTTACATAATTTTTCTTAAAAAATTTATCCTGCTTTGCCTCTAATCCTCCTGGAGATATACAGTTCACTCTTATATTTGGAGGTACAATTGAGGCCAAATATTTTGTAATATGAATAATTGCAGCTTTTGAAACTCCATAAATTAAAGGGCTATTTATTTTTGAATTTCCATAAATTCGATGTTTTGGAGGATTTATACCATAGATTGATGAAATATTTATAATTCTACATATTTTTTTTTTTATTCATTAATTTTAATATCTCTCTGGAAATAAAAATATTTGTTAAAACATTTACATTCATCACTTCGTTCCAGTCATTAAATGTTTGTTTATCAAAATTTTTTAAATTATTTGCTCCAGCATTATTTATTAAAATATCAATACTTCTAAATTTTTTTTTTATCTTTTTCGTGAAATTTTTAACCTGATTTAAATTATTTAAATTTAATTTAAAAGTTGAGATATTTTTAATTTGATTCTTATATTTGTTATTTATTTTATCTAGATTTTTTAAATAACGTGATGTTAAAATTACATGAAAATTATTAGACAATAATGTTTCCAAAATTTGTCGCCCATATCCACTTCCCGCACCTCCTATTAATAAACATTTTTTTTGCATATATTTCACATTACCATTTATATGGACTTAAAAACTTATTATCATTTATTTTAATTTTAAGTATTTCATTTATCATTTTCGCTTTTTTTTTATTGTTTTTTATTCTTAAATTTTTTTTAATTTGTTCTAAATTATCTACACCTATTATCATCTTATCAATAATATTTAATTTATTAACCCATAAAAATGATAATTCACCTAATTGTATATTACTTTCTTTAATAATTTTTGTAATTTGAACTATTTTTGATTTAGTTTTGTTGTTAAATTTTTTATACTTTTTTAAAAAAAACATACCCTGCAAAAAAACTGATCTAGCATAAATTCGTATTTTGTTTTTTTTTAGAAATTTCAGAGTTCCTGCTTCTATAAATCTTTTGTCCAAAATATTTAATGGCATTTGGATGATGTCAATATTTTTCAAATTTTTAAGTTTTTTTAAATCATTAATCTTATGTAAAGAAACACCTATTTTTTTTATTTTATACTTCTTGCATAATTTAAATAAAGTTTTCCTTTTAATTAAGCTAAAATAATCCTCAAAATAATGAAAATATAAAATTTTGGGTGGTTTACCAAAAACTTTAATCATTTCAATTATTTGATCTTCTACTTTTATTTTATTATTAAAATTTACTTTGCTGCAAATATTCCATTTTTTGTCTTTATTTGCTTTAATATAATTTCCGATTATTTTTTGGCTGTTTCCATAATTATGTGATGTATCAATAATATTAATCTTTTTTCGATAACAATAATTTAAAATTCTGAAACACTCTTTTTCTCTTAAAATTCTATTTTTGTTTGAAATTCCGTAATTATTTCCAAATTGTGCACTACCGATAATTATTTTATTTTGAAACATATCCTTTCAACAAATTAATAAATCTATACTGTTGATTTTTACTTAATCCATAATAATTTGGTATGGAAACTGTCTCTTTGTAAAATTTATAAGACTCCATCAAATCTCTTAAATTATAATTATATTTTTTTTTAAAATAAGGATGCATATAAATAGGTATATAGTGAACCTGAAGTTTGAAATTTTTTTTAAAAAAGAAATTGAAAAATTTTTTTTTATCAAGTTTTAATTTGTCGAAATCAATCCTTATTGGATATAAATGGTAAGCATGTGATGTAGTTGAAATTTTTTTTGGTGTTAAAATGTATTCTAAATTTTTAAATTCTTTATCATAAATCATTGCTACTTTTTTTCTATATTCAACAAATTTATTTAATTTTTTTAATTGAGATATCCCTAAAGCACAATTAATGTCAGAAATTCTAAAATTAAACGAGATATCTTGAGCCTCATAATACCAGTCTGATAAATTCTTTTTATAAACAAAATTTTTTTTATCTCTTTCAATACCATGAGATTTGAGAATATTTACTCTTTGATAAATATTTTTATCATTTGTTAAAATAGAACCTCCTTCTCCAGTGGTAAAATTCTTGACTGGGTGATAGCTTTGACAAACTATGTCTGCATATTTCGCAGCATAAGATTTAGACCCTTTGTATGATGCACCAAGTGCATGGCAATTATCATTTATTATTTTTAATCTATATTTTTTACAAATATACTTAATCTCTTGCCAATAACATGGTTGACCTGCATAATCTACTGCAACAATTCCTTTGATTTTTTTTTTTAATTTTTTTATTTTAGTTTCAAGTTTGTTTAAGTCTAAACAGTTTGTATCAGGATCAATATCAACTAGTTCAGTCCTCGCACCAACAGCTTCTATGGAGTTAGCAGATGCTATAAAAGTAATTGGTGAAGTGATTATTGTATCACCTTTTTTCCAACCTAATGCTCTACAGGATAAATAAAGTGCAGCTGTTCCATTAGAAACTGCTGAGCAATATTTTGATTTAAAGTATTTTTTTAATTCATTTTCAAATTTCATTACGTAACTACCCTGGGTAATTAACTCAGATTTAAGTGATTGTGCTACTAAATTAATATCTTTTTTATCAATGAATTGTTTTGAATAATTAATTTTCATAATTAAAGTTAGTTTTGTTATGATAAATAAATTGATTTAATTATCAATTAATATTAAGTATATGCATTAAAACTACACCAAAATAAAGACAAAAATATTATGAAACATGCCGATTTTTTTAATAAAAATGGATTTGTAGTTTTAAATAACATTGTTGATAAAAAAATTGTTAGAGATTGTCTTAAAATTGCTAAGAAAATTAAGTACAAAAATTTTAAAAAAAATAAAAATGTAGTTTTTGATAAGATAGGTAAAAATAAAAAAGCGGTAAAATATTTTCAGCACATAGAAAACTACTATCCTGAATTTTATAAACTTCAAAATTCAAAGATTTTAAATTTATCAAAAAAATTCTTTAAACAAGATACTTATTTTTCATCTATGGGATTACACAATAAAACTCCTAGACACGGATCTTTGACACCATTCCACCAGGATAATTTTTTTAACAATAAAAAACCACCATTTGAATTGACAATTTATATTCCATTAGAAAAACAAGACAAAAACAATGGGTCAATAACTTACATAAGAGGATCACACAAAAATGGTGTTTTAAAGCACGGTCCAAGCAAAATTAAAGCTTTTTCAGCAGCAATTATTGAAAAAATAGAATTAAACAAAAAAAATCTTTACAAAGCCAGTTTAAAACCTGGAGATGTAATATTCCACCATGCGAATGTAATTCATGGAGCTGAAAAAAATATATCAAAAACAAGATCAAGATTTGCAGTTTCTTTAAGTATTGTAGGAGTAAAGGCAAAAATTGATAAAAAATCTATGAAAATTTATAAAGAATTTTTAAGATTAAATCGAAGCATTAAATAAAATGATTAATGCTACCTTAGAAGCTAGGTTAGGATCAAAAAGATTCCCAAACAAAATTTTAAAGAAAATCGGAAAAAAATCTTTCTTAGAATTCCAGATAGATAGAATTAAAAAGTCAAAATATTTACAAAAGATTATCGTTGCAACAACTTTAAAAAAAGAAGACACAAAAATTGTTGAGCTTTCAAAAAAAAAAAAAGTAAGCATTTATAGAGGAAGTAGTGAAAATGTTTTAAAAAGATTAGTAAACGCTCATAAGATTAATAAAACTAAAATAGTTGTTAGATTATGTGGTGATAATCCTTTTCAGGATCCAGATATGATTGATGATGCTATAAAAGAATTCTTAAAAAAAAAAATGTGATTTAGTGGTCTATGGAGGAGGAAAGAATATAAGAAAAATTCCTTATGGTTTTGATGTTGAGGTTCTTTCCTATGATTTATTAAAGAAAGTTTACTCCAAAGCTAAAAAAAAAATTCATTTGGAACATCCTATTAAATACGTATATGATGAGTTAAAAAATGTAAAAATTGTTTATATGAAACCAAAGAATAAAAAGTTTCATTTCCCAAAATTTTCGTTTGGATTAGATTATCCTGATCAACAAGTTTTTTTACAAAAAGTTCATAAAAAATTGAATAATAATTACGTGAGTTATAAAACTTTAATTAAAACTGTTAAAAATAATCCAAAATTATTAAATATGGCCAAAATTTTGTCGGAAAAATATATTCTTAATAGGAAATATTAATTTTCCAAAATGTTAGCAAATATAAAAAAAATTACTTCTCTATTCACTAAAAGTGAAAAAAAAAAATTATAAATATTTGATTTTTTTAATGGTAGTTGGGGGTGTGTTAGAGCTTTTATCAATTTCTTTTGCATATCAAATTATTAGAATTTTTTCATTAGGGGAGAATATTTTTAAAGATGAATTTACTCTAAAATTTATAACTTATTTTAATTTAAATAATTTCGGAGATATTTTGTTTATTTTTTCTATATTTTTACTTTTAATTTTTTTGGTTAAGCTAATTTTTGTAGTTTCCTTAAATTTTTTACAAAATAAGTTTATATTTAATCTGCAGTCAAATCTTATCTCAAGATTATATAGCTTATATATTAATAAAAATTATTCTTTTTATCTGACCTCAAATTCAGCGAAAATGATAAGAAATTTAAAAGATGAAATAAGCCTTTATTGTGTTGCCGTAGTTCAATCACTAAGTAATATTTTATTAGAAATTTTTTTGATCATCTTAATCGTATTTTTTTTATTTTATTTAAAACCAGAAGTAGTTTTAAGTTCGATTAGTTTCTTAATTTTATTTTCTTCAACATATTATTTTATTATTAAAAAAAAACTTTTTGGTCTTGGTTTGCAAAGGCAAATTCTTACCGAAAAAATGTTAAAAAATATTCAAGAGGGCATAAATGGAATACGAGATATTAAGATACTCAATAAAGAAAAAATTTTTGTTGAGTTTTTAAAACAGATAACTAACAAGATGGCAAATGTAAGTACATACTTAATTACTCTCCAACAATTTCCACGTGTTGGATTGGAATTTATAATAGTCCTCGTTTTTGTTGCCTTAATAACTTTTACTGATATTAATGAAACGAATTATACAAATACAATTCAAACTATTGGATTGTTTGCTATTGCGTCATTCAGAATGTTGCCATCTATTAATAAGATTTTGGTTTCCCTACAAAATATAAGATCAACCTTGCCAGCAGTAGACGTTTTATCATCCGAACTTAATAATAAAGATGAAAATAAAAAATCTTATGAAAATAAAAAGGAACTAATTTTTAAAGATAGTTTAGCTTTAGAAAATGTTAGCTTTAAATATTCTGATAAACGTAAATTTGAATTTAATAAAATAAATTTGAAAATTAAAAAAAATAAAATGATTGGTTTGATTGGTGAGTCAGGATCAGGAAAATCTACTCTAGTAGACCTGATAGTTGGGCTCTTATTACCAGATGAAGGATCTATAAAAGTGGATGGGCAAAATATAAATAATCATCTTGATGATTGGAGATCTAAAATAGGGTATGTTTCTCAAACCACTTATTTGATGGATGAAAGTTTAGAGAAAAATATAGCATACACATTAAACGAGGATGAAATTGATAAAACAAGAGTAAATGAAACAATAAGACTCTCTGAACTAGATAAAGTCCTAGTAGGATTACCCGATGGCATAAAAACTATAGTTGGTGAGAGAGGCGTTCAATTATCTGGAGGGCAAATTCAAAGAATTGGTATTGCAAGAGCATTATACCATAACCCTGAGCTTTTAATTTTTGATGAAGCTACCAGTTCTTTAGATAGTACAACCGAAGACAAAATTATTAATACAATCAAGAATTTTAAAAATATTAAAACAATAATAATTATTTCACATAGACTTTCGGCAGTTAAACATTGTGATAAAGTCTATAATTTAGAAAATGGACTGATTAAATAATTTATTAATAATGAAAAAAATAATTATATTAGTAGATTTATATAACCAAAATACTTACGAATTCGAAAAAAAAAATATTGAATTTTTATCAAAATATTTAGAAAACATTATAATTATAAATATTGGATTTATAGTTAAAAGCAATAAAGTTAATTACCAAAACGAATTTAATAGTAAATTTAAAATTCATTCACCAAAAAGTATTTTAGAATTAAAAGAATTATTTTTGATAAATGACTATCCAGTTCTTAAATGCTTCTCAAATGACATAAAATTTTTTAAAATTAATTTTTTTTTATCCAAAGTGAAGAATAAAATTTTTGTTATAAGCAATTTAGGATATCAACCACAAAATTTTAATTATATAAATCAAAAAATAAAATATAATTTTAAATTTTTCATTTTACAAAGATTAAAGTATTATTTTAGTAGATTATTAATACTAATAAATATTTATCCAAAAATTGACTTTTTCTTTGAGTCAAGTGAGTTTATCATTGAAGGTATAAAGAAGGGTTTTAGTGAAAAGTTAAAAAAATCAATTTTTGGTATAGATCTATCTTACTACAAAAAAGTAATTAAAATTAATAGTCGAGCATGGGATAATCATTTTTATCAAAAATTTGAAAAAAATGAAAAATATATTGTTTTTATTGATGGTATGATATTTGATCACCCTGATCGAATTATGCGTGAAGGACCAGTGAATTTAGAGAATCGATCAATTTATTATAAGCAAATGAACAAGCTTCTTTCACATTTAGCTAATAAATATAATAAGGAAATTATAATTTGTTTACACCCTAAAAATAATGAATCAGAATTTAAAAAAGATTTTAAAGAGTTCAAATGCGTAAAATATCAGACCGACAAATACATAAATCAATCTTATTTAGTTTTATTCCATGAAGGTAGTTCAATAATAGAGGCAATATTATTAAAAAAAAAAATTATCAATATCGATGGAAAAAGTCTTGGTTCATATATAAACAATAGAGCTAGTTTATACAGAAAATTATTAAATTTAAGAAAAATTGATTTTGATGATTATTTAAATGAGATTGAAAAAATAGATATAAAAGAATTAGATAATAACTTTACAAATTATGATGAATATATAAAAAAAAATATTGTTTTTGATAAAAGCGTATCTGGCGTATATCAAGTTGTTGATTATCTAAAAAAATCAAGTTTTTAGCTAAATATAAACTATTTACTGTTCATAGTTTGAACGTTAATGTTCAAAATATGAACATTTTTAAAAATCATAATAAAGATCAATTTGATGTGATGAGAAAAGTTGGTAAAAAATCGAATATGTCACAAAGACAATTAGCATCAGAGTTAGGTTTTAGCCTTGGTAAGCTCAATTATTGTTTAAAGGAGCTGAGAAAAAAAGGCTTTGTAAAAATAGAAAACTTTAAAAATAGCAAAAAAAAATCTAGTTATATGTATGCATTAACTCCAGCAGGATTAATTACAAAAAAAAGATTGGTTGTTGCCTTTATGAAAATAAAAATGAAAGAGTATGACGAATTAAAATCAGAAATTAAAAAATAAAATTTTATGAGTGAAATCGGCCATAATAATCCACCTTTAGATCCTAAAGAAACAATACAAAAAAATATAGATAGAAAAAAACCTATTCTGGATAGAAATCCTCAATACTTTCAAAAGATTCCATTACCAAGTTGGATTGAGCTAAGTTTAATAGATAATTGCAATAGATCTTGCAGTTTTTGTCCAAAATCTGATGATAAAGTTGCCCCAAATACTCATCAAGTGATGGACGAAGTTCTAATAAATAAGTTATATGAGGATTTATCACAAATTAATTATCAAGGAGCTTTTTGTTTTTGTGGATACGGAGAACCGATGTTGCATAAGAAAGTTTTACATTATGCAAATATACTTGGTCAATTAGGAGGGGTTGAAATAATCACAAATGGAGACACATTGAATGAAAAGCAGATGGTTCAAATTTATGAATCAAGAGCAACAAGATTATTGATAAGTTTATATGATGGTGAACATCAAGTGCAAAAATTTAAAAAAATGATAAAAAATTCAGGAATACCTAATGATTTTGTAATTCTAAGAGATAGATGGTACTCAGATAAAGTTGATTTTGGAGTAAAACTTACTAATAGAGTTGGAACAATAGATATAGGTAACCAGAATGAAACTGATAAAAATAGGAAATGTTTTTATACAAGTTATCAGGTTCTCATTGACTGGAATGGAGATATTTTTTTATGTCCTCAAGATTGGCAAAGAAGGGTGACAATGGGAAATATAATGCAGAGAGGTTTTTTTGATATTTGGAATGGAAAAATATTAAATAAGTTCAGAAAGACTCATCAATCAGGCAGAGATATTAATCCATGCTCATCATGTAATGCTAATGGTGATGTTTATGGAGAAAAACATTTTAAAGCTTGGAACAATTTTTACCAGGGTATAAAATAGCTTAATTAATTTTAACGTATATATAAAATAATACTATGAACAATATTCTAAATGAAAATTATAAAAAAAATAATATTATTTTTGATGGTGCAAAAAAAGATTTTTTATATTCAAAAGGCAAAAAATATATAGATCTATCCTATGGCTCTGGAACTTTAATCTTAGGTCATGGATCAAATATACAATTAAAAATATTCAGAAATTTTGTAAAAAAAAATCTTTCATTGTTTTCAGGACCAAATAAATATACCATTGAATTTACTAAATCTTTAAGAAAAATTTTACCCTCTCATTACAATAAATTTGTATTTTGTAATTCAGGAACCGAAGCAATTATTAAGTCATTGAGAATTGCAAGAGCAGTATCAAAAAAAAAATTAATTATAAATGTAGCTGGAAGTTGGCATGGATCTGTTGATCAGCTTTTATATAATGCTAATAAAAACCTTAAACCTATTAAAATTTCTGATGGTTTAAATCAAGATGAAAAAAAGAATATTATTTATGTTCCGTATAATGATATTAAAAAAACTATTAAAATTTTAAATAAAGTTAAGTCGAAAATTGCTTGTATTTTAATTGAGCCAATTCAGGGAAGCTTACCTAATGATGTATCTTATAATTATTTGAAAAAATTATCAGATTATTCAAAACAAAATAAAATTCTTCTAGTTTTTGATGAAATGATAACTGGTGTCAGAACCAGTTGTAAGACCGTCCAAGAAATTTATAAAATTAAACCTGATATTTCAACTTTTGGAAAGGTATTTGGAGGTGGTATGCCAATTGGTTTTATAGCTTTAAGTAATAAAATTAGTGAAGAAATCTTTAGTAAAAATATTAAAGTTCATTTTGGAGGTACATTTACATCTAACCCTTTTGCTATGTATTCTGCAAATGAGACACTTAAGTTTGTTATTAAGAACAAAAAAAAATATTTAAAAAAATTGAGAAGTTTTCAAGAAAATTCCAAGAGGAAATAAACAATTTTTGCATAAAAAATAGAATAGATGTTCGTGTTTATAGATTTCAATCGATGTTAAGATTAATTTATTCTGGTAAAGATGTTTTAAATAGATCACAAAGAGATCAAGTTGAAAGATTAAAAAATACGAAAACGATAAAGTTTAAAAACTTGTTACTTAAAAATAAAATATTTTATCCTAATAATGGAATTATTTTTTTTTCTTACCAATCAAGTCAAAAAAATTTAAATTATGTGATAAGAATTTTTAAAAGTAGTTTATTTAAGGTGTTTTAAGTTATTCAATGAAAAAAATTTGGAAAAGAATTGACAATATAGATTTTAGTAATACGGAGGAATGTTTAAATAATCTCAGGGATAAAAATTATCAAATCAGCCCTTGGATAGAAAATATTTTTACGAATAGTAATTTAAAGTATGCAGATTTAAATTACCCAATAAACTTAGTAAGAGTTAATTTAGAGGATCTTAATTTTAAAAATCATACAGAATTGAAAAATATCTATAACAGAATTAAAGAAGAAAATTTAGATTTAGTTCCACCACAAGTCGCTTTGTTTGCAAGATTTGTTTATGATGAGCAACCATCTGGGGAGTGGTTAAGATTTGCAACTCCTTTAAAATCAATGATTGATTCCGATGGAGTTCCACATTTGCCAAAATTAGGGAAAGCATTAAATATGTATTTCGTTGAAACGTATTGGGCTTATCAGAATGCTATATTTCATCCACATAATGAGTTTGTATTTATAAAAAAAAACTAAATGATTTTAAGTCCACTTAAAATAAAGAAAATCAATTTGACCAATAGAGTTGTTGTTGCTCCAATGTGTCAATATTCTGCCAAGAATGGCAATGCAACACAGTGGCATTACGAACATTTACTCAGACTTTCAAGAACTGGAGCAAGCATGATAATGATAGAGTCAACAGCTGTGAATAATGTCGGTAGAATTACTCGAAAGGATTTATCTTTAGCTAATAAAAGTAACGAAAAAAGTTTAAAAAAATTAGTTAATTACATTAAAAAAAATTCTAAAATTTTCATTGGAATTCAGATTTCCCATTCAGGTAGAAAAGGATCTTCAGAAATTCCATGGATTTCTTCAAACACTAGTTTAAATCGAAATTCATGGACTACATTAGCCCCATCATCAATAAAAAGATCAAAAGGATGGCCTAAACCTAAAGCAATGACAAAAAAAGATATTAAAAATGTTATAAATGATTTTAAAACATCAGCAATTAGAGCAAATAGGGCAGATTTGGACTGTCTAGAAATTCATATGGCACACGGTTATTTATTGCATCAGTTCTTTTCACAAATTTCTAATAAAAGAACAGATGAGTATGGAGGAAATTTAAAAAACAGATCGAGACTATTATTAGAGATTTCAGAAAATATCAGAAAAGTTTGGCCAAAAAATAAAATGCTTGGTGCTAGAGTTACAGGATTTGATTGGATGAAAAATGGTATTAAAACAGAGGATACAATATATTTAGTTAAACTTTTAAAGGAAATAGGAATAGATTATGTTTGTGTCTCTAGTGGAGGAATTATACCAAAAACTAATCTAGTGTTTAAAAATGGTTATAATGTGAAGTTTGCAAAAAAAATAAAAAAAGAAACAGGCATCATTACTAGAGTTGGGGGGATGATTAATGATTTTAGTTATGCTAATAAACTAATAAAATATAAAGGTATAGACTTAATTACCAATGCGAGAAAATTTATTAATGATCCAAATTGGCTATTAAAGGAATATGTTAAAAAAAACAATTATAGTAAAATTTCTAACCAGTACAAAAGGTGCTTCTAAATTTTGATTAAAGAATTTAAAAAAAAACTAAAACAGATAATAAATAGTATTTTATCGAATAAAGAAATAATAGATAATCAAAATGATATCAAATTAATGATTGGAAAAATATTAGCTAATGAGAATAATCAAAAAGAAATTAATAAATCTGAATTCAAAGTTTTCTCACAATTTGGAGAAGACGGCATAATTAATTTTATCATTAACAATTTAAAATTAAAAAAAAATGTTTTTTTGGAGATTGGAACAGAAAATTATCAGGAAGCAAATACAAGGTTTCTACTAGAAAATAATAATTGGTCTGGTGCAATTATAGAGAGCAACACAGAGCATATCAAATTTATCAAGAAACAAAACTATTATTGGCAAAGAGATTTAACCTTAGTAAATAGTTTTGTAACCAAAGAGAATATTAATCTTTTAATTGATAATTTAGTTTTTAAAAATGATATATCGTTATTGTCAATTGATATAGATGGCAACGATTATTGGGTTTGGAAAGAGCTAGAACTAAAACCTGACATTGTTGTAGTTGAGTATAACTCAAGATTTGGAAAAGAAAAATCTGTGACAATACCTTATGACAAAAATTTTAGACGACCAGAGAAAGGAAAAAAAAGGATTTATTTTGGAGCATCTTTGCTAGCTTTAAAAAGACTTGGTGATATTAAAGGTTACGCTTTAATTACGACAAATTCTGCTGGTAATAATGCTTTTTTCATTAAAAAAGAGCATCTTTCAGATACATTAAGAGAAAAATCAATAGATGATTGCTTTATAGAAAATACTTTTTCTGAGGTAATAGGTGAGAATAATTCCATAGAAAAAATTAGTAAAAAAAGTGAAAAAGATTTTTTATTTAGTTTACCATTAGATGAGGTATAAAATGAAAAATATATTAATTACTGGAGCCGGTGGCTTTATTGGATTTAATCTTTCAATTTTTCTGTTAAAAAAAAAATACAATATTATTGGTATTGATAATTTATCTCGTAAAGGGTCTTCAGATAAAGTTAACTATTTAAGAAAAAACTTCAAAAATTTCCTATTTTATAAATGTGATATTTTAAATTTGAAGAAAATGGAGAGGATATTTAAAAAAAAATATTATTTTGGATCCATTATTCATACTGCAGGACAAGTAACTGTTACAGATAGCATTATTAATCCAATTAAAGATCTTAAAATAAATTCTTTGGGAACTATCCATCTATTAGAATTGACAAAGAAATACAATATCAAAGCTAAGTTTATTTATTCTTCGACTAATAAAATATATGGAAACCTAGAACATCTTAATTTAAAAAAAAAGGATAATAAATATTTTATTAAAAATTATAAAAATGGGATAGATGAAAACTATAATATTGATTACTGCTCACCATATGGCTGCTCTAAAGGTTCAGCAGATCAATATGTAAAAGATTATGCAAGAATTTTCGGATTAAACACAGTAGTATTAAGAAAATCGTGCATTTATGGTCATGAGCAACTAGGTTTATTTGGGCAGGGTTGGATTTCATTTATAATTAATCAAGCCATTATGGAAAAGAAAATAACTGTATTTGGAGACGGATATCAGACAAGAGACATATTATATATTGATGATTTAGTAAGCTTATATTACAAAATAATTAAAAAAAATCAAAATGGATACGAAGTCTACAATGTAGGGGGAGGTGTCAACAATTTATTGAGTGTAAAAGATCTAATCTCTTTCTTAAAAAAAAAAAAATTAATAAAAAAAAAAATTAAATATACAACAAAGAGACCAGGTGACCAAAAAACATATTATAGCAATATTCGAAAAGTAAAGAGTAAATATAACTGGTATCCAAAAATTTCGAAGAAAGTTGGTTTAGAAAAAATTTTGAAATATTCATTAAATAATATAAATATCTTGAAAAAAATATATAGTTAAATTGAGAAACAATAATTTTAAAAAAAATCTTACCTTTGTAGATATCGATTTTCATAAAAAAACTAAATCTGGGAATTTTTTATATCAATTATTTTCTAAATATTTCAAAACTAATTTAATATGGGTAAGATCACATAAAAACAAATTTGATTTTGATACTTCAAATAATAATTTAAAACATAATATATTTTTTTTTCAATACTTACCTGATTTTTTATCATTATATAAATTGAAAAAAAAAAAAATTTTTTGGGCACCTATGTATGACGATATAAAGAGAAAAAATTATTTTTTTTGGTATATTCTTTCTTTTTTTAATGTAAAGGTTATATCTTTCTCAAGAAAAATAAATGAGCAGTGTGAAAATCATAATATTAATTTTATTTATTTAAAATACTTTCCAAAAGTAAAAAAAATTAAAATAAAAAGAAAAAAAAAATTTTCTATTTTTTTTTGGTACAGAGGAACTGTAAAAATTTCTGATTGGATATATTCCATTGATAAAAATAAGGTAAAGGAAATAATATATTTTAATCTTAAAGACCCAAATTTTGTTAATGAAAAAATAAATAAAAAATTAAAAAAAAATTATAATATTAAATTTTTTCAGGGAGGATATGGAAAAAAAGATCATATTTACAAAAAATTAATCACAAGATCAGACATATATATTGCTCCAAGAGAAAGAGAAGGAATTGGTCACAGTTTTTTGGAAGCAATGTCTGAGGGCAAGTATATTGTATCCAAAAATGAGGAGACTATGAATGAGTATATATCATCAAAAAAAATAGGAAGCTTTTTTGGAGAAAAAATTAATTTAGAAAATGTATTCGATAATCAAAAAGCTAGAATTAGACTTATTAAAAAACTAAATCAAAATTGGGAAAAAAATAAAATAAAAATAGTTACTTTCATAAAAGAAATTTAAAAATTAATATATCCATTTAAAAATTTCCATAATTTAATTTTTGAAAAAGTAGGATGTAAAGACCATAAGAATAAAATAAATCCAAAAAATATATAGTTCAAATTAATTTTTCCCCCCCCATTGATATTCCTAAAAATACAAGAATTAATTATTAGTATTAAATAAATGAATGAAAAATTGGCTAGTCTTATCAGATTTTTACCAGTTGTTGTTGGTCCACCGACAAAAGCTATACTTATTAATAAAACTGATACAATTATTAGAAATATGGTGAATTCATTGTTTTTGTAATGTAATCTTTTTAAAAAGGTCAATGTAAAAAAATATAAAATTAATGGCCCAAACCCTAAAAGAGGAAAATATAAATACCTGAAAAAATCCTTTAAATTATAATCAAATATTAAAATTCCGAAAAGTGTTGTTATGTACAAATTTTCAACCTCTTTTACATCACCTGAAGAATTTACAGCATAATAAGTATTAATTAAAAATACTAAAATAAAACTAGACCCAAGATACAAAAGATCTTTATATTTTATAAATGATTTTTTTTTAAAAAATAATTTAATCAAAAAAAATGAAAAAAGTATTATGATAGCATTTTGTCTACTAATTAAGGCAATTACCATTCCTATGATAAATAGATGTTTTTTTTTTTTTAAAAAACCAATAGCAATTATTTCTAAAGATATTATAAAACCTAAATCAACTATTATAGTTGGTACTGCAAGATAATATCTTATCAAATATGGATTAAATATTACTAATAAAAGAGAAATGTAGTAAATGATTCCTTTTACTTTAGTAAGCTCTAAAATCTCAAGGTATAAAAAAATCAATATAGAAATTAAAATAATCGATGAGATTTGGTATAAAAAGTACAAATTTATGGAGGTTAATTTATTTATTAAACCTAATACATATGGTAAAAAAAATCTTTCACCTTTTATAAATTCAATATTATTTCCAAAATTTGGTGAATATTCTGAAATTAAAATATAAAATTTTCCATCATTCCCGCCATGAATTAATGAATCTTCATAATTAAAAAAATTGTTTGTTACGAAAACAATTAATATTAAAATAAATATAAAAAAAATATTTCTATTGTAATTTTTTTCCATCAATCAAAGCTCCAATCCATCCAAATATTAAAGGAAACCAATCAATTATTGGTCTTATTTTTGAATAATTTTTTTTTGTATATTTCATTGTGATAGGCACTTCTGTAAATTTAATTTTTTTATTTAATAAGACTTTACCCAATGAGTAATATTCATATCCGTAGGTATAAAACTTTTCTTTATCCAATACTTTCAAATTATTTTTAAATATATTTATTTTGAAGGCTCTGAAGCCACATGTAGCATCAGTTATTTTTCTAAAATACATGATTGATATAAATATACTTAAAGTTCTTATCATTATAATTCTGCTAATAGGATTAGTGTTATAGTTTCCATTTGGTAAAAATCTACTCCCATTTACAAAGCTATAATTTTTCTTTAATATTTTTTCTTTGAATAATGATATTTCCTCTGGAAGCATTTTACCATTACCTGCTAGATGAATTAAATATTTATATTTTTTTTTAATTGCGTGTTTAAGTCCATAAATTAAAGCATATCCAACTCCATAATTTTTGTTTAAATCAATATACTTTAGTCTGGACTGTTTTATAATTTTTGAAGAATTATCCTTAGAACCATTATTAATTAACAAGAAATCTATATCGGAATCTCTTTTGTTATATAATTTAATTTTATTAATTAAGTCCTTTAATTTTCCTTCTTCATTATATATAGGTACAACACATAAAAATTTCATTTAATTTATATATAATGAATATAAAACAATTTAAAAAGATAAATATTGGTATTTGCGGATGTGGTTATTGGGCGTCAAATATTATTAAATCTCTGGAAGAGGAGAGCTTTGAAAGTGTTTATGTATATGATTTTGATAAAAAAAAATTAAATAATATAAAATCTAAGTTTCCATTTTTAAAAATATGTAACAGTCTAAAAGAACTATTATCAAAAAAACTAGAATGTGTATTGCTTGTTACACCTACTAGTACTCATTTTTCTTTAGGAAAAAAAATTTTAAATAAAAATTTTAATTTGTTTGTTGAAAAACCTTGCACACTTAAATCAAAAAATTTAAATGAGCTGATTAATATTGCAAAAAAGAAAAATATTACTCTAATGACTGGATATATTTATTTATACAATACTTATATACAGTATATAAAAAGAATTATTAATTCTAAAAAACTTGGAAATATTAAGTATATTTATTTTGAAAGATCAAATCTAGGACCTATTAGAAATGATACATCTTGTTTATATGATTTAGCATCACACGATGTTTCTACAGCATTGTATTTATTAAATAAACAACCCAAAATTTCTTACGTAAAGACCTTTGATTTTTTAAAAAAAAACTTATTTGATATTTCATCAGTTGGATTAGATTTTAAAAATACTAAAGTTGAAATACGATCAAGTTGGCTTAACCCTGAGAAGATCAGAAAAATTATCATAATTGGTGATAAAAAAATGTTACAATTTGATGAAATGGAGCAAAAGGATAAAATTAAAATTTATAATAAGTATGCCAGTTATCCGGATATAAAGAATTTTAAAAAAAGTTTTTTTACACCTAAGGCAAATATATATTTAGGAAAGACATATTCTCCAAAAATAAAATTTATTTCCCCTATGAAGCAGGAATTATTTCATTTTTTCTATTGTATTAAAAATAAAACGTCTCCACTCTCCTCAGGAAATTATGGTCTTAAAGTATTAAAGTTGCTCGAGAAAATAAAAGGTAAAATTAATTAAAACTATTAACAATTTTACATATTTTTAATATTTCTTTTTTTTTTAATAAAGGATTAATGGGAAGACTGGTTCCGTTGCTAGCAAGGAGTTCAGAATTTTTAAAACTTTTATTTCTAAAAAATTTTCTTACTGCCTTTAATTTGTTTAAAGATTGTGGATAATGACGTCCGAATGGTATTTTTTTTGACATCAAAAAATCTCTAAATTTATTTGGTTTTGATGTTATCAATACATATTGATGATATACACACCCTGAAGAATAATTAAGTTTTTTTACTGATTTGTTTGAAATTTCCTTATCGTATAATTTTGCAATATATTTACGTTTTTTATTAAATCGATCTAAATATTTTAATTTATTCAATAATATGGATGCTTGAATGGTATCAAGTCTACTGTTAATTCCAATTATATCATGCTTATGTTTTGTTTTTGAACCCATGTTCCTAAACTTTAGCATATATTCATAATATCTTTTGCTATTTGTTACTACTGCACCTCCATCACCATATGCCCCTAAATTTTTTCCGGGATAAAAACTAAAGCAAGCTATATCTCCCATTGAGCCAGCTTTATATTTTCTTTTTGAAGATAAATCGTAGCTACCGTGAGCTTGAGCTGCGTCTTCTATAATTTTAATATTTTTATTCTTAATGATTTTTTTAAGCAAAGAAAACTTACAACTCTCACCATAAAGATGAACAAGAATAATTAGTTTAGTTTTTTTGGTAATATTTCTTTTTATTTCATCTATTGAAACTGTTGGGCTATTCTCATCTAAATCTACTAATACAGGCTTCAAACCAGCTTGAATAACTGCAAATAAAGTTGAACACCAAGTCATTGCTGGAAGAATTACCTCTGATTTGGGAGGCAAATTTAATGCTTTTATTGCTATGTAAAGTGCGTCAGTTCCATTACCACATCCCAAAGCAAACTTTGAATTACAATATTTAGCAAATTTCTGCTCAAATTGATGAGTTTTTTTTCCTATTATAAAATCAGAATTTATAATAATATTTTTTATATCTTTATAAATTTTATTTAGTATAGGTTTATCTTGTGAATAAATATCTAAAAATTTCATAAATTTATTATGGTAATAAAAAAAAAAGTTTCAATAGAAAATGTAAAATTTGGCAAGGGAGTCAACATCGTTGAACCAGTAAACTTATATGGATGCGAGATTGGTAATAATTGTTTTGTTGGACCTTATGTTGAAGTTCAAAAAAATGTTATAATTGGTGAAAATACAAGAATATCAAGTCATTCTTTCATTTGTGAGCTGGTACAGATTGGAAATAATTGTTTTATATCGCACGGTGTAATGTTTACAAATGATCTTTTTAAATCTGGTAAAATAGAGAGAAATTCAGACTCATTTCTCTCTACTAGTATTGGAGACAATGTATTAATCGGAAGTAGCTCGACTATTTTACCAGTTAAAATTATTGATGGATGTGTGATTGGAGCTGGTAGTGTAGTCACAAAAGATTTACTTAAAAAAGGAGTATATGCCGGTAACCCTGCAAAATTTATACGTACTATTAATGAGTCTTATTAAATTTAATTACAATTTAAAAATAAATCAATGATAGGTGTTATTGACTATGATGGTGGAAATACAAAATCTATTTTAAATGTTTTAAATAGGTGCGGTATTGAATACGTCGTAACTAATGATGCGGATCAGATATCAATATGTAAAAAATTAATACTTCCTGGTGTTTCAAATTTTTCTTTTTGTATTGAGAGTTTAAAAAAAAAAAAATTAGATCAATTAATTATTAATCACGCGGTGAAAGAGAAAAAGCTTTTTTTAGGTATTTGTTCTGGAATGCAAATCTTAGGATCCTTTAGTGAAGAGGGAAATACTAAAGGATTAAATATAATTCCTGGAAAAATCAAAAAAATTCCAGTCGAAAAATCAAGAATTGTTCCACATGTAGGATGGAATAAAGTAAAATTTAAAAATTCATTTATCACAGATGGCATTGAAAACAATTCAAGGTTTTACTTTTGTCATTCATATTTTTACGAACCAGAGAATAAAAATCATTGTTTAATGAGTACTTTCTATGGACTTGAATTTTGCACAGGAATAAATTCCGAAAATATCTTTGGTATACAGTTTCATCCAGAGAAAAGTTTATCAGATGGCATGAAAATCATTAAAAATTTTTCAAAATATTAATCAAATGAAATTAATAAGAATCATACCGTCATTATTAGTAAAGGATAACTTTTTAATTAAAGGTAATAATTTTAAAAATCATAATTACGTTGGTGATGTATATAATGCTGTAAAAATTTTTTCTGAAAAAAAAGCCCATGAATTGATAGTATTGGATATTTCTTCCAGAGAGAGAAATGAAACATTTGATATCAGTCTAATTAAAAAAATTAAAAATGAGATTTTTATACCATTAACTATTGGAGGTGGTATAAACGAGATTGATCAGGTATCTGAAATAATTGATGAAGGTGTGGAAAAAGTCTGTTTAAATTCTAGACTTGAAAAAGATCTTAAGCTTGTTAATGAAATTGCTAATAAGTTTGGCAGTCAAAGTGTAATAGCATCTATTGATGTTAAAAAATTTAATAATGAATATTGTGTATTTTACCAAAATGGAAAAAAAAATCTGATATTGAATTGAAAGTTTATTTAAGAGACTTAGAAAATGCTGGTTGTGGTGAAATAATATTAACTTCAATAGATAAAGAAGGAACAAGAAGTGGTTTCGATATAGAATTATATAAACATATTGAAGATCAAGTTAAACTTCCAATTATAGCCCATGGAGGTGCATCAGACATAAATTCATTTACTGAATTATTTGATAAAACAGATATTAGCTCAGCTTCAGCCGGAAGTACTTTTGTATATTTTGGCAAAAGAAAAGCAGTTTTAATTAATTATCCAAAAAAAAAGGATATAGATATGCTGTTGGAAAAATACGAAAATAAAAATATTTCATAATGTTAAAAAAAATTTTACCGTTTGGAATTTTAGGTATTTTTATTTATTTAATTTTCTATTTTTATTCTGAAAATAAAAGTGATTTTAGTTTTTTATATAATTTAAATTTTAATTTCATTGTTATCACACTTTTATTGTGCTTAAGTTACTTGATAACAGAGTCCTTAATATTTAAAAATATTGCAAGTTTTTTTAATGCAAAAATAAATTTTTTTGAATCATTCTTGGTAATATGTACCACTTATCTTTGTAACACTTTTATACAATTTTCAGGATTAGGTTATAGAGCATATTATTTAAAAAAATTTAAAAAAATAAGAATCTCCAACTTTATTGTAAAAAGTATTTTTATAATTTTTATTGAATTTATGGTTTTTTCATCTTTAAGCTTAATATTACTTTTTATCTTCGATAAAATTAATTCTGAGATTGAAATATATATTTTTATTTATTATATTTTGTCGATTATACTTTTAGGATCTTTAGTTATTCTTTTCTTTAATAAGCAATTAATTAAAATATTAAATAAAATATTTTTTTTAAAAAAAATAAATATTATTAAAAAAATTATTAATATTATTGATGAAATTCAAAAAAAAAATTTTCATTTATTTTTTAGAAAATATGTTTTCTTGTTTATAATCCAATTTTTAATATTATTTCTTATTTTTTTAAACAGTTACTCATTATTTGAAAAAGGCAATTCGATACTTTTCTCAATTATCTCAACAATGTCTACTGATCTATCTTTTGTGTTTACTTTAACTCCTTATGCAGTTGGAATTAGTGAAACATTTATATTTTTTTCAAGTAATAATTTTGATATCAAAATTTCTGAGATTTTATTCCTTACAAATATCTTTAGATTAAGCATGTTTGGTATATATTTCATATTTGGTTTAATAAACTTATTTATCTTTTCTAAAAAAATAATAAAACAGTAGATATGGAAAAAATATGTAAACGTTGTGTTGCTAATCACACAATAGAGTCACTTAATTTAGATAATCAACATATTTGCCAGTTTTGCAAAATTCATGATGAAATGGAAAAAGAGTACCCATTAAATGATAATTCATTTAATGAGCTCATTAAAATTTCAGAACAAATTAAAAAAGATGGTAATGGAAAAAAGTATGATTGTGTAGTTGGTGTAAGTGGGGGAAAAGATAGTTCATACTTACTTTATCTTGTAAAAACAAAATTAAAATTAAGACCTTTAGCAGTTCATTATGATAATGGTTTTGACTCAGATACATCTGTTAGCAATATTTTAAGAATTTGCGAGGCACTAGATGTAGATCTTGAGACCAAAGTAGCAGATTGGGAAAAATTTAAAAATATCACTAGAGCTTTTTTTATTGCTGGTGTTTCAGACCCTGATACACCAACTGATGTAGGAATTTTTAAGTCTATGTACGAGGTCGCTTATAAAGAAAAAATAAAATATGTTTTTAATGGGCACTCTTTTCGAACAGAAGGTATTGAACCCCTTGATTGGACTTATATGGATGGATTATATGTTAAAGATATTAATAGAAAATTTGGAAATGGATCTTTAGAAAAATTTGACAATTTTGATTTAAAAGATTTAATTAAATTTAATTTTATTAGAGGTATAAAAACTATTCTACCTCTAAATTATATTAAGTATGAACAAGAGGAAGTGATAAAAACTTTACAAGATAATTTTGAATGGGTTAATTATGGTGGTCATCACCATGAGTCTCTCCTTACAAAATTTGTTGTATCATATTATTTACCTAAAAAATTTGGCATAGACAGAAGAAGGACTGGTTTATCTGCTTTAGTAAGATCTGGCCAGATCTCAAGGGAAGAGGCAATCGATATATTAAATGTACCACCGATTTTAAATGATGAATTTGAGCTAAAAAACTACATTTTGGACAAACTAGACATCAATGAAAAAGATTTTGAATTAATAATGAATAAAGAAAATAAAAACTTTAAAAATTTTTCAACTTACTACAAGTATTTTAAAAATTTCAAATTTTTAGCTAAAATATTTTATAAACTTAAATTTATTCCTAAAATTTTATATCTAAGATATTTTGGTGGAGACTATTAGTGCTATCAGAATTTAACCAGTTTATATTAATCTGTTTCTTTATTTCAATAGTTTTAGTTATTTTTAATGAATATGTAGCGCAAAAATTTAATTTATTCGATAGTCCAGATAAATTAAGAAAATTTCATCATAAAAAAACACCTATTACAGGTGGTTTAATAATTTTTGTCTCTATGTGTATTTTTTTTATATTACAAATCACAGGACTAGTAGAAAATATAAATTATATTCAAAGTACTAGTCGAAATTTATCACTAGTAATAGGTTGCAGTATTTTTTTCTTAATTGGATTAATTGATGATAAAAAAAACTTGAGTCCCAATATAAAAATAATTTTATTTATACTTACAATTATTATTTTAATGTTTATAGACAATGAAATTAATATTGAAACAATATCTTTATCAATATTAGATAATAATTTTTCAATTGGTTTTTTTTCCTATTTTTGGACAATTATATGTTTTCTTTTATTTATTAATGCACTTAACATGTTTGACGGAATTAATTTACAAGTCTGTATATATTCATTGATATCAGTTTTATACTTAGTATTTTATCATCAATTTTTAAATAGTTTTTTAATTGTTGTTTCTTTTAGTCTAATTTGTTTTGCGTTACTTAATTATTTTTCTAAAAGCTTTTTAGGAAATAGTGGAAGTTATTTATTAGGTTTTTTAATAGGATACATGTTTATAAAAACCTATAATATAGAAAAAAATATATATGCTGATGAAATTGTATTATTAATGATTCTACCTGGTCTAGATTTAATTAGGCTTTTTTTCATAAGAATAATTAATAAGAAACATCCATTTTCTCCCGATAGGAAACATATACATCATTATTTCTTAAAGAAATTTAATCATGTAAATACATTTTTTTTGATTAGTTTAATGATTTGGATACCTTTTTTTATCGGAAAGTTCACTGGAGCAATTTTTACAGTCCTTATTTTTCAATTTTTACTGTACACATTTGTGATATTAAGGTTTAGGGATTAGTTATCTCTTGTTAATAAATAGTTTTCTAAAGATAAACAATCCATATTTGTTCTTATAAAACAATCCAAGGCTTCTTCTGGGTTGCACACTATTGGTTCATTTTCATTAAATGAAGTATTTAAAAGAATTGGAACACCTGTAATTTTATAAAATTCACTAATTAAATTATAAAAATTTAAATTACTTTCTTTAGTAACTGTTTGTAGTCGACCTGAACCATCAACATGTGTAACTGATGGTATTAAATCTCTTTTATTTTTAGATATTTGCAAAACTTGTGACATAAATGGTACATCTCGGTTTTCCTCGAACCACTCGCCAACCTTTTCTCTAAGAATAGATGGAGCAAAAGGTCTGAAAGATTCTCTTCGTTTGATCTTAGAATTTAAAATTTCTTTTATATTTTTATTTCTTGGATCAGCCAAAATTGACCTATTCCCTAATGCTCTTGGTCCCCATTCCATCCGTCCGTTAAAAAAACCAATAACATTACCATTAGAGATTAATTCTGCTAATTTTATTAATTGTTCCTCTTTTGAGTTAAAATAAACAACTTTAATATTTCTATCTATTAATTCTTTCTCTTTTAAATATATAATTTTTTTTATTTCCATATTAGTATATTCTGGTCCTAAATAAGGATTATCATTATATTTATTTAAAATATTTGTTTCTCTTATTACTTTTACTGCCGAACCAATAGCCCCTCCGGAGTCACCAGGAGAAGATGGAATATATATATTTTTATATCCTGTGTTTTTTATTATTTTTCCATTTGCCACTGAATTCATTGCACAACCTCCTGATAAACATAAATTATCAGATTTTTGTTTGTTAAACACTTCATTAGCAATTTCAATTATAATTGTTTCATATAATTTTTGAGCCGAGCTAGCTATGTCCATGTGAAATTTTTCAATTTTATCTTTTTCTTTTCTTTCATTCCCTAAAAGATTTATAAGATTTTTATCAAACACGTTACTTATTTTAGGTGTCGATTCAAGCCAAGTCATATCTACATTGCCAGTATGATGTAAAAAATAATCTAAATTTAGCTTGAATTTTTCACCTGGACTTTTTATTAAAATTTTTCTCATTTTTTCATAATAAACTGGATCACCATACGGGGCTAGACCCATTACTTTATATTCATCTCCATAATTCTTAAAACCTAAAAATTGAGTGATACCTGTATAAAATAAACCTAAGGAATGGGGGAACAAAACTTCATAAAATTTTTTAATTTTTTTCCATTAAAATGACCGACTATCGTGCTTGCAAAATCTCCAAATCCGTCAACAGATATGAAGTTACATTCTTCAAAATTTGAAAAGTATATAGAACTTGCGATATGTGCAATATGATGGTCTACAAAATTAAATTTTGCATTAATTTTTTCTTTAAAAAAATTTTCAAATTCATTCTCAATTGATGTTATTTTTTTTAGATTTTTAAATCGTTCTTCTAAAAATTTTCTTTTGAATAATTTTTTCGAGGAATATAACAATTTTTGAAATATTCTTTGTTTTGGGTTTCTATTAATTGCAATTTGATTAATATCACTAATCTTTAAATTTGAATAATCCAAACAAAATTTAATTGCGTTTATAGGAAATCCTGCTGAATGTTTTATTCTGTTAATTCTCTCCTCTTCAATAGCAACTTCTAGTTTACCATTTATAAAAAGACAAGCTGAGGCATCTCCATGATAAGCATTTATTCCTAAAATATTCATTTTTTTAATTCATTTTCGTATAATCTATACAGTCTGAAAAATTATCAACATCAATTCTAAATAAATATCCATGATATTGCATTCCTCTTCCAAATGGTTTTCTTGAAGCATGTGAGCCAATATTTTCACCCTTCTTAAATAATTCAAATTCACAATTTTCAAAATATATATGGTTTTGCATATTTTTATCTGTACCGTAAGATAATAAGTACTGAGGATTTAATTTTTTTAGTTCATTAAGATAATTAATATATTCTTTTTCATCAAAGTAAGTTAACCAAAAGACATCACTGCTTATTATTGGATTTTTCGAAAAAGCTATTGATCTATGCATGCTAATTATTGGACCGTCATATTTAATTTTGCTAAGTTCATGATTTGCCCATTTAAATAATGAATATCCATTTGCATTTTTAATTAAAACCTTATCTCTTAAACTATTTGAAAAATTAGCTTGTGACAAATTATAGGCCCCATATAAAATTGCAGGTAGAAGCAATATGAATTGAAAAAATAGCAATAAATTGTAACTTTTTGGTATTTTTTTTTCCATATCGTTTTTCGACAAAGTTATTAATGTCCAAATTAGGGGTTCTAAAAAAAATCTAGAAGCTGGTTGACCTTTTATATATCCAAGAATTATAAAGCTTGTAATTAATAGAATTGGATAAATATTTAATTTAACATTTCTAAATAAAATAAAATAAGCAAAAATTCCAAATCCCAGCGAATTTGTAATAGTTTGAATATTATCAGGAAAAACTATTCCTAAAATTATATCGCTACTTCTGCCAGCATTTATAAGATAATTATAAAAGTTATCTAAGCCAGGTTTATCGATTGGGAAAGGATAAATTAATAAATTTATAAAGGAAGTATCGTATGCATATACTTTCCATAAAGTTGGTGGCACTAAAACAAATAGATACACTATACAAAATAAAAAAAAGGTTTTTATTAAAACTTTTTTTTTAAAAGAGTCAAAAAATATATATGAGCCTATTAAGAAATAGCTTAGCATAAATGAAAATTTAACTTGAGAACAAATTGCTAAAATCAAAAAACAAAAAAAATATTTTTGTAGCAATTCTTTTTCATTTCTAATATTTGAAAATATCACGATGGAAAAAACAAGGCTAGTAGATGCAATTTGAAATAATTGTGGTTTAATACTTGATGTAAAAAACAATAAAACAGGACAACCCAAAATCACAATAATATAAAATAAATTATTTTTCTTTTTTAAAATCCCTAAAATACTTATAATGCCTAAAAATTGAAGAATTGAACCAAATTGTTCAGTTCCTACTATGAGCCCCATAGAGATTAAAATTTCTCCAGCTCCACTAAGCTTTGTATGAAAATGGTTAAGAGAGTTAGGAAAAGTTCCGTTTTCTACAATAAATTTTGATACATATAAATGATAATCCAGAGAGTCGGCGCTTGTTACAGGACCTGTACTAATTAAAAAATATGAAATGATAACCAAATAAACAGCATATAAAGTAATATTAAAATTAAAGTTTATTTTTCTAACTGTTTTAAATTTTTTAATTATTTTATAGATGCCAAGAAGCAATATTGAGTATGAAATTGCAAATAAATAAAATTTTGATATTTGATGAAAGAACAAAATAATTGGATACGAAATTATAATTATAAAATTAGCTGAAACTATAACGGCCTGATACTTTATTTCTGATATAGATCCAATAATTTTAGTTAAAATAGTATTTAAAATAATCATTTTCCCCAATTCATAAAAACCAAAAATAAGAATTATAGCCATTAATAGATTTAGAAATGGCGATGTATTAAATGAGTGATAAATTGGCAGCATTATTTTTATTATAGATTATGTTTAATTTGTAATATTTTCTTTTGAAAAAATTTGGGCATCAGATACTTTGTTATAAAAATAATAGAGTAATAAATTTTTAAATAAAAATATTTTAAATATAAAAATTTGATATTTTTTTGATATTTATTAATTTTTTTAAACTCATTTAAAGCTAGAAATCTATTTTTGTCAGATATACCATCGGCCTCGTTTATTGAGAGTGTTTCATTTATATAATGAAATTTTCCATTTTTATTTAAAATACTTTTAAAAAAATTAAAATCTGATGCAATTTTATATTTTGTGTTATAATAGTTTTTTTTCTGCAACGAATTCCTTATAACAGTTGATTGATGAGAAAAACATGACGTAAGACTTTCTTTTGATAGTTTTTTATAATTTTTTTTATAAGCTAAGTTTTTATTAATTATTTTTGTGTTTCCAACTAATACATCTATTTTGCTATATTTATTAAGATATTTCTTAATTTTTTTTAAAGTATGAATTGAGTAAAAAGTATCACCAGAATTTAAAAAAATTATCCACTTCTTTGATGCTAATTTAATTCCACTATTCATAGCATAATAAATTCCTTTATCCTCTTTAATTAAAATTTTATAAATATGTTTTTTATATCTGTTAATTAATCTTAAAGTACCATCATTACTTTTTCCATCTACTACTACAATTTGATAATCTTTTAAAGTTTGTTTAAGAATTGATTCGATTGTATTTTTAAATTTTTTTTTAGTATTTAAACTAACTACAATAATAGAAAACATATTTATTTTTTTTTTAGTATAATTGTTACATATTGAAAATTATTTGAAAAAAAAGTTTTAAAGTAATTTTCAAAGCTGAACAGCAATTTTAAAAGCAAATAACCTAAGAAATTGTTGGGGAATAAAATTTTTTGGTGTTGTGAAGAAAATGACCTCCAAGGAAAGATCTTAACTTCAGCTATTTTAGAAAATTGCTTCCACCAGTTATTTTTATGACAGTAAAAATATAATATAGATTTTTTTTTCTTATTGATAAATAATGAAGTTAATTTAGAAATAAATGTATTTGGGTTACTGTAAACAATAATAACTGGTCTATTTCTTTTTACCAAACTTAATAATTTTTTTATAGCATCTGCCTGTTTGTTTCTATCAATATGGTAAATTGTATGCATGCTTAAAACACAGTCAAAAAAATTTTTTTTAAATTTCAATTTTAAAAAGTCTCCACAGTAATATCTTCCTTTTTTTCCTATTTTCTTTTTCGCTTCTTTTAGTGCATCTTTTGAAAAATCTACACAATGTCTAAATTTATAATTTTTGGAATATTTAATATATTCTTTATATTGCAAAGGACCTGATGCAAAGTCTAAAAAATGTGTACCTTTTTTTGGGATGTGTTTTAGAATTCTTTCCCTGCATTTACTTACATAGTCAGAAGAATACTTTCTATTATCTTCAAACAACCTTGAATCTAATGATAAATTGTTTTTATTTTTCCAACCTTTGTTCCTATAAAAATTTAAAACATCTCGCATTTCAATTAAATTTCTTTATGTTAATAATGTTATTTTATAAATTAATTTATGAAAATTTTACACGTAACTGATGAATTATCAAAAAAAAACTATAGTATTTCATCTTTAATATTGTATTTATCAAATTATTTTAGATTAACACAAGGGTATTCTTACAGTGTTTTGGCTTCAGAAATTCAAACCGATGTTTTTCAAAAGAACAAGCAGATAGAAATAATCAAGTTTGTCAAAATAAAAGATATTTTTGATAAAACTGACAATTTAAAAGAAATTATTAGTAATTTTGATGTTATACACATTCATGGATTATGGAGGGCAATAAATCTTTTAGTAGTTTTCTATTGCATACAATCTAATAAAAATTTTTTTATTCATCCTCATGGTATGCTATTAAATCCGTCTTTAAAAAATAAAGGGTTATTAAATTATTATTTTAAAAAAATATTACTAACAATTTTTAATATTTCATATGGAAAAAACTTAAACTTTATCTCAATAACTAATCAAGAAATTAAATCGATTTTTAATTTTTTTCCAAAGTCAAAAAATATTTTTATACCCAATCCTGTAACCCAATACGAAAGGATTGATAACATTCAGAATTTTGATAAAAAATTTGTTTTCTTTGGAAGAATTCATTCAATAAAAAATTTAGATTTAATGATTTCTGGGTTTATAAATGCGAACTTGAATTCAGAATGGTCTCTAGAAATTTATGGAATACCAGACGATAAATTATATGAAAAAAAATTACGAGATAAAATAAAAAATAAAAAAAATATCAGTATAAAAGATCCAATCTTTGGTGTTGAAAAAAATAATATTTTAAAATCAGCTTGGACAAATTTATTACTATCTAAAAGTGAAGTTTTAAGTTTATCTGTTTTAGAATCTGCAAGTTTAGGATTACCAAGTTTGGTAAATAAAAGTATACAAATTGACAAATTTGATGAGCATGAGGGTGAGGTCACTAGCTTAGAGCTGAATGAAATATCAAATAAAATAACTGAAATCTCCTTATGGTCTAATGAAACAAGAATTGAAAAAGGAAAAAAATTACAAAAATTTATTAGTGAAAATTTCAATATTGATAAAATAAAAGAAAAATATATTCCTGTTTACTCAAATTTAAAACAAAATCAAAATGAAAGAAACGATAGAAATCCTTTTAAATTTTTTTTTGAATTTCTTTTTGACTCTAGTTTTTTAAATATCTCAATATCATATCTATTTAATTTTATGATACCTACTTTTATAATGTTAATGGTAACATTTGCATATAATAAATCGTTAGCTGCTGATATTGCTATTACTTCAAGTATACTAATCACATTAACACAAATATTCTCGAGCAATATGAAAGCACAAATTATTGCAAATAATGATCTGGAATTATCAAATTACACTATTTTATTTAGAATCTTTTTTAGTATTTTTTTTGCTCTGTTATTCCCTTTAATTTATTTTAATCAATCTTCTTTTGTCTACGAGAATTTTTTCACAGTGTATCTTTTAGTGATAGTTATTCTGATCCAATGGATTTGTGAAATTATTTTAAGTAATAAAGAGATTAAAAAGGAAAACTCTGTTTTTATTAACTACAACTTAATTAATTTCATTTTTTTAATGTTATTTTTTTTAATAATATTATCAGTTAATGAAAAATTAAATCATATATTGATAGTATATATAATTTTCATCTTATCCTTCTTAATTTTAGGAATAACTGTAGAAAATGTGAAATTCAGTTTGAATAATTTGAAAAAAGGACTTACTTTAAACATTAAATCTTTTGCTTTTCTATCATCAACATCTCTAATCGTAAGTAGTATAATTTGGAGATTAATTATATTCAATTTGTTTCCAAAGTCAGTATCAGCGATAATTTTTGCATGTTTTTCTTTAGGGTCTTTTCCTGGAACTGCATTTAATTTAGCCATTGGTCCAACTTATGTAAGAAGGAATATATCTTTATCAAATACTATTAAAAAATTTGTTTATGGGTTTTACTCAATTCTATTTTTATTAAGCGTAATAAGTACCTACCTAATTTATGTTAATTATTTATCAACTTTACCAAACAATTATTTTATTTTTTATACTCTTTCTTTTTCTTTATTAGGATCTTTTTTTATGACATATGGAATGTATGTCAGGCAAAAATCAATACAATTTCAATATAATTTAAGGTCTAGTGTATTTGCATTTGATATAATTTATGGATTATCCATAACATTTTATTGTCCATTGCTTTATTGGGTTGGAAATGTTTATGGAACTTCGTTAAGTTTCTTCTTTGCATCAATTACAGCATTTTTAGTTTATTCTACTATTTTAAAAAAAATGAAAATGAAGAATGTCTCATCTAATTAAAAGCCATAGTAACTTAAAAAAAGTAATAAACTATACTGCATATTTTTTTTTATTGATCTCAATTGTAATTACAACTCTTAACTATGAGGGAAACAAATTATTAATTTTTATTTATGCAATTTTAATTAATATAATTTTATTAAATGGATTTAAAAAAAATTCATATTTCTTTGAATTTTTTTTTGGAATCCTTTTGTGGTTAGGTTTTTGGTTAAAGATTATATTTATTGTTAATTATTATTATTATGCATTTTTTGAAGGTGCTGGAGATATTTTTGAAAAAATAGATTTAGAAAAAAGATTAATTTTACTTGATGAAGCATTTTTAATTTCAATAATAGCCTTTAGTAGTTATCTTTTAGCGGTAATATGTAAAGACTTTTTTTTTAGGAATTTTCAATTAAGCCCTTTAGAGGATCTAAAAAGTAGCAAGAAAGCAATTGTTAATAAATTTCAAAACTTTGTTATAATTATTCTATTTATTTTGATAATTTTTACCGCATTTTTTAATTTAGATAATTTAATATATCAAAGAGGATTAAAGTCTCAATCTGAGTTTAATTTTATATTTAATGGAACTATTAAGTGGCTTTTACTTTTTGGATTTTCATCAATTATATGCTTATTTTTGTTTTTTAATTTAAGTAATAAAATAAAGATTTATCAATTAGCTTTTTTTTCAATATTTGAGACATTTATATCAAACATAAGTTATCTGAGCAGAGGGATGATTTTTAATGCTTTGTCAATATTTTATGGATTATATAAATCAAATAAAATCTATAAATTGAAGTTAAAACCAAAATTTTTCATTATTTATTTTTTAACAATTTTTATATTTTTTTTTGTGTCAGTTTCGTCAATAAATTATTTAAGACATAATTTTTATTTTTATAACTTTATTGAAAAAAAAGATGATAATAAAGAAAAAATTGATATTTTTGATAAAGAGACTCAAGATAAAAAAATAGTTGTTGAAAAAAGGTATCACACATTGGAAAGCGCCTTACATGAATTCTATTTTTTAGCTATAAATAGATGGGTTGGAATAGATGCAGTTTTATCGACTTCTGCTAATAAAGAAAAAAATTGGAATACTTTTGTTAATTCATTCACGGAGGAGTATAATCCAAAAAGACTTCCATACTACGAAAGAGTGATACAGCAGAGAGAAATAGGACTCAATGAATCACAAATAAATTATGGAATTACTACCCCTGGCATAATATCTTTTTTATTTTACTCAGGATCCAAAATTTTTCTTTCAATATCTTTTTTTCTTTTAATTATTTCAATGTTATTTTTTGAAAAATATATATTAAGAAGTACTACTAATCTTATTTTTTGTGCTTTAATAATTCAGCAAGTAGCATATAGGCTTATTCATTTTGGATATATGCCTCTAAATTCCTATATGTTTTTTGGAACGATATTTTTTACAATAGTTCTTCATCAACTAGTATTACGTATTTTAAAAAATATAGATTTGTAATTTGTTTTTTTTATTTTATAAATATTTAAATTCATATGTTAAAAAAAAATTCAAAAATCTATATCGCAGGGCATAAAGGTTTAGTTGGAAGTGCTGTTTTAGATGTAATAAAAAAAAAAGGATTTAAAAGGATAATCACAGCTACTAGAAAAGAATTAGACTTAAGAGATAAAAAAAAGGTAGAAAATTTTTTTCGCAAAAATCGACCTGAATTTGTAATTATTTGTGCAGCAAAAGTTGGAGGAATACTTGAAAATAAAAATTATCAGCTTGATTTTTTATTGGAAAATTCAGCAATACAAAATAACCTTTTGTTGTCATCAAAAAAATTTAATGTAAAAAGAATAATTTTTTTAGGATCTTCATGCATCTATCCCAAAAATTCAAAAATACCGATAAAAGAAGAATATATAATGACAGGCAAATTGGAAAAAACAAACGAAGCATATGCAATGTCAAAACTTTTTGGAATTAAACTTTGTTCCATATTATTTAATGAATTTAATCAAGACATAGTCTGTTTAATGCCAACAAATCTATATGGGATCCAAGACAACTTTGATATTAAATCAAGTCATGTAATCCCTGGACTAGTATCGAAATTTCTTAATGCAAAAAAAAATAGAACTAATATTAAATTATGGGGCACAGGTAGAGCAATTAGAGAGTTTATGTATGTTGATGATTTAGCAGAAGCTATTTTAAAAACTCTACAAATTTCGAAATCAAAATTATCTCAAGTTTTTAAAAAAAATCTACCTCTCATAAATGTAGGAACAGGTGAATACATATCTATAATTAATTTGGCAAAAATGATAAAAAAAATAATTTCATTTAAAGGAAAAATTTTACTAGATAAAAAGTATCCAGATGGGACTATGATTAAAAATCTAGATAGCTCAAATATAAAAAAACTAAATTGGAAACCAAAAATAAAACTTAGCGAAGGTCTTCAAAAAGTTATTAAGTCTCGTGAAAAAAAAATTAAAAAATAACCAAGAATTACGTATAAATGAAAATATCTAAATCAATAACAAAGCAAAATTTTATAACTAGATATATTGAAATATTAATTAGATCCCATCCTTTGATTTATATAATTAGTAAAAGAATTTTAACTTATACATCAATTTTTGAAGATGAGATGAGAGGAGTTGAATATCTTAATTTCAATAAAAAAAAAAATCAATTATATAGATGTCGGCGCGAGTGATGGAATCTCAGTAAGGTATTTTAGAAAATTTTTAAAATTTAATAAGATTATTTGTTATGAGCCAAATTTAATTTTTAAAGAAAAATTGCAAAAATTAAAATCAACAAGAATCAAAATTTTTTACAATGGAATAAGTAATAAAAAAAAAAAATTAAAACTATTTATTCCTGTATATTATTTTTTTAGTAAAAAACTTTATTTACATACTTATCTTTTTTACAAAAAAAAAGACCTTGAAAAACAATTAAATTTTGATTTTTTTTTTAAAAAAAATATTAAAATTGAGACTATTTCTTATTTATTAAAAAAACCTAAAATAAAAAGTTTTAAACCCGATTTGATCAAAATTGATGTAAATGGTCATGAATTTGAGGTAATTTTGTCATTAAAAAATATTATTTATAAAAATAAACCTGTGATAATTGTTGAAAGAGGTGATCATATAAAAAAAATATCAAGAATTTTAAAAAGAAAAAAATATCATAAATACTCTTTTAATATTTCTAAAAAAAAATTTGAAATAAACCCTAATCATAATCCACTGAGTTACTATTATATGACAAAGAGTTATTTATAGTTACCAGTAAATCTTTTTATAAAAAAATAAAAAATTAAAAAAAAGGATATTAAAATATCTTTAATGGTAATTTTTGATGCACCATTTTTTCTGTATGGTAAATTAATAGGAATTTCATGAATTTTATAACCTTTTTCTTGAAATATAAATAAACTTTCCCAAAAAAAAGAATAAGAGTCTCCTGACACTAAAGAAAAATCGTCTTTTTTCATATTTCTTAAATTATAGCATCTAAAAGCTCCAGATGAGTCTAAATTTACTCCAAGCAAATATTTATTTAAATAAAATCTTGTATAAGTAAAAATTTTCCTACTAATTGGCCAATCTATCAGTGAATCTTTTTTTAAAAATCTATTAGTATTAACGATATCGAATTTATTAATTAAATTAATTAGTATATCTATATTTTCTGGTTCATGTGTACCATCAGCATCCATAGTTATTAATTGTTCATAATTATTATTGTACGCATAATTTATTCCATATTTATGGGCAGAACCTATTCCATATTTTTTCTCCCTGATTTTGTATTTAATTTTAATATCAGAAATATTTTTTAAATATTCAACGGTTCCATCTATTGAGTTATCATCTACAACTAATATATCAATTTCAGGATAAAGTTTTCTCAATTTTCTTAACAAATCACCTATATTGGTAATTTCATTATAGGTTGGTATAAAAATTAAAATTTTACTCATTTAATTTGAATTTTTGGTAGAGGAAAAATAAATCTACACCCTTTGGAAATAACCTTTTTCTCTCTAATTAAAATTTCATCTTTGAAGTGCCATGGTAGCACAAAGTAATAATTTGGCATCATTCTTCTAGATGACGCTTCAGATATAATCTTTATTTTTGAACCTGGTGTATATTTATTATATTTATTAGGATTTCTCTCAGCAATAAATTTGATTTCTTTGTTTGAAATATTCATTAGTTGCAAAAGAACATTACCTTTAGTAGAAGCTCCATAACCATGAATTATTTCTCCTCTTTTAATAATTTTTGTAATAATTCTCTGTAAATTATTTTTAATACTTATAATTTTATAATAATATTTTTTATATGTTCTGACTTTTTCTAATTCTATGTTTTTTTCAAAATTTAAAGCTTTATTAATATTTTTTTTATTTATTTTAATTGTTGATTTTTTATGACAAATAAAATATTGAGAACTGCCTCCATTTATTTTATTAAATTTGTGATCAAACAGTTTTAAATCGTTCTGTTTAAGCATTTTCATAATCACGTTAGTTGAATAATATTCTAAATGTTCATGGCATATTGTATCAAATACATTATTTTTTATTATGAGGTATAAATCAGCTTGCTCTATCAACATAATTCCATTTTTATCCAAAACTTTTTTTGCATCATTTAGAAATTTATTAGGATCTTCTAAATCATAAAACATTGATAAAGCTGTAATAATTTTAAATTTTTTTTTCTTAACTGGTAGTGGTATTTTGTCATAAGAAAAAAAATATGGTAATGCATAGTCTGCTTTTGAGTAGAACTTTTTATATTTTTTTATAGTTGGGTCCATACCTACTTTAATTAATTTTTTGTCATACGAGTTTAGCAAAGTACCATCGTTACTACCGATATCTAATACTTGATCAAATGGATTTAATTTTATCTTTTTTAAAATTTTATTTTTGACATTTATTACATGATCCGTCATAGTTTTATTTATCCCAGTTCTATAACCATAGTCATTTCCATAAAGATAATTTTTATTAAAATTTCTATCTAATTGAACCAGCTTACATTTTTTACACATCAAAAGGGTTAGTCTACCTTTTGGAATTTCTTTTCCTTTGGCTGGAAACTTTCCAGTGAATGACATATTTCCTAACGAGAATAATTTTTTTAAGACTTTACAGCGACAATTTCTGCATTTTCTAATTTTCATAATTTTAATTCAATGTTTTATAAAGGTTTAACACATAAAAATGAGTCTCTCCCTCATATTTTAAAGGTTTTTTTATAGTGCTGTAGTTCACAATTTTTAAATTACTACATTTTCCAAAGAATTCTTTTTGCAAGAAACAAAATCTTTCATTTAGGTCTTTTTCAAATTTTGTATCTCCAAAAAATAATATATATGTATCTTTAAATTTACTTTTATCAAAGTTAATCATTTTTAAATAATTGATATCATTTTGTATATATTTATTAGATAAATCATAAACTGAAGGTATTAAATAAACCTGTTTTTTTTGATCGTATTTGTTAAAATTTGAAAAATAAACGTCTCTTGCCAGATATTGATAAAATAATATATTTTCATTACCAACGATATCTATAACTTTATCAATTTTTTCTTTCCATATTTTATTGTTCGGATATTTACTTGAAAGTTTCTTTTGAAAATTATTTTGATAATTTTCAAAAAATATTGGAATCATATTAAATATTAAAATAAAAACTATTAAACTATGTATTACTTTTTCAAAAATTTTATTTCCTAAAATGAAATCAATAGAATAACTACAAATTAAAAATATTGAAAGGATCAAAAAATAATTAAATAATCTATCTAAATAAGGATCTAAAGGTAAAAAAACAAATAACAAAAATGTTGACATAAGATATATTTTAATAGTTTTAAATTTCATATTTAAAACACTTAAGAATAAAATAATTATACCCAACAATCCTAAGTAATTCCAAAGATTAACAAAAAAAATTCTTAATGATACAAATATATTTTCACTTAGGTAAAATAAAATTGTTTGTAAAAAATTTTTTTCCACAATTTTATTTCCTCCAGTGAAAAAAATTTTTAATAATTCTAAATTTCTTTCTCCAAATAAACTAAAAAATAAAATAGGAGAAATAATCAAAGAAAATATTAATAAGGAAAAAATTAAATCTTTTTTAATTTCGAGTTTGCTAAAAAATCTAAAAATTATAATGAAAAAGACTGATGAAAGAATAATTATAACATTAAATTTATGAGCAAAACTTGGTAATAAAATACCTAGAAATATTACCTCCAAATTTATAAAATTTTTTTTATTGATATTTTTTTCAAATATTATCACAGATAAAACTAGAAAAAATATAGAGTAATTATGAATTCCTAATGGAGCTAAAAAAAATAATGAAAAAAATGAACTTATAAAAGCATATAATAATGTGAAACTATAAAGATATTTTTTTAAATTTAACTCTTTGTTTCCAAGAATATTTTGGGTAATTAATAATGGTATAAAACAATTTAATAAAATAGACAAAGTATTATAAGTCAAAAAACTATAGCTAATAATTTTTGCACATATATAATTTAATAATAAAGGAATAAAATTATAGATTACACCAACATCATTATAAATTCTTCGAAAGTAATTATGTAAGAATGAATTATTGTCATTTGTTAAATTTAAATAAAAATTTTCATCACCTAAAGGAAAAAAATATTTAGAATTTGATAAATCTATTATCCATTTTATATAAAATGATTGATCAGTTCTGGGAAATAAATTTGAAAAAAATTTATATTTAATAAAAAAAAAAATTATTAAGAGTAATGATATAAAAATAGTAGATATTATATATTTCTTTTTAAATATTTGATCCATATTCACAAAATTTAATTAATAGTTTTAAATTTTTCTTTTTTTAATATAAATAGAGATTACACTCAAAATATATTTTATGAAAAAAAAAGCACTGATATTTGGAGTAACTGGACAAGATGGTTCATATCTAGCGGAGTTTTTGTTAAAAAAAAAATACATTGTTCACGCGGTAAAAAGAAAGTCATCATCACTTAATACGGAAAGAGTAGACCACATTTATGAAACAAATAAAAATTCATTTTTTCTACATTATGGTGATATTACTGATCCCATTTCAATTCAAAAACTAATTAACTTTATAAAACCAGATGAAATTTATAATTTAGCTGCTCAATCTCACGTAGCTGTTTCTTTCGAAATTCCTAATTACACTGCAAATGTCAATGCTCTTGGGTGTTTAAATATACTTGAAGCTGTAAAGTCACTTAAATTGCATAAAGTGAAATTTTATCAAGCTGGAACCTCTGAAATGTTTGGAAAAATTTTACAAAAACGTCAGTCAGAAAAAACTCCTTTTTATCCAAGAAGTCCCTATGGTGTTGCAAAACTTTTTGCTCACTGGATTACGATAAATTATAGAGAGTCATATAAAATTTTTGCTTGCAATGGAATTTTATTTAATCATGAAAGTCCTAGAAGAGGTGAAACGTTTGTAACTAGAAAAATAACAATTGGATTAAGCAAAATAAAACTAGGATTGCAAAAAAAATTAGTTTTAGGAAATTTATATGCAAAAAGAGATTGGGGTCATGCTAAAGATTATGTAGAAGCTCAATGGCTTATACTTCAGCAAAAAAAACCTGATGATTTTGTAATAGCAACTGGTTACAATTATACTGTTAAAAATTTCATTGATGAATGTGCTAAGCATCTCAATATAGATATAACTTGGAAAGGCAAAGGTATTAAAACTAAAGGTTTTGATTCAATGGGTAAATGTATCATTGAATGTAGCAAAAGGTATTTTAGACCGAGTGAAGTGGATGTCTTACTTGGGGACGCAAAAAAGGCAAGAAAAAGATTAAAGTGGAAACCTAGAGTTAACTTTAAAAAACTTGTAAAAGATATGATTTTTAGTGATTTAAAAAAACTAAAATCAAAATGAAAATTAATTTTTATGGCTAAATTAGAGCCAAAACCTTTTATAATAACTATAATAATTTTACTTATTATTTTAGCAATATATCTATCTTTTATCGGTGGATATGGATCTGATGAAGATACACTTCCAATGATATATGTGTTTGAAAGAAGATTGGGAGATGGTTCATTTGTTACCTCAAGATTTACTGGGAATCCTGTTGCTGAAATGGGAATTGGTTTTTTGTCTTATTATTTCGGAAGTTTTATAGCCAATATAGTAACTTTTTTTTTATTTGTTTTTGGAATTCTTTTTATTTTTTATGCCTTTTCCAAAAAAAAAGATCAAGATTTATATATTTTTTTACTACTTTGTTTGTCAAGTCAAGTTTTGTATTTTGACAATTTAGAGCCTATAGATTATTCTTGGGCACTTTTTCCGTTTGGCTTAGGTTTTTACCTTTTGTCAAAAAAAAACATTGAATTAGCAGTAATTTTCTTTGCTATTTCTGTTGGAGCTAGAATAAACTTTCTGATTTTCATTCTACCTATTATTTTCATGTACTCTTATGAGTATAAAATTAGCACCTTAAGGAGGATAACAATATTTACATCTATATTTTTTATAAGTGGTTTGTTTTATCTGCCCATATGGTATGATAATTCATTTTCTCTTGATTGGCTTACCGCTGCAAGACCAACAGAACAGGGTTTAATTGGTATTTTTTCGAGGTTTTTTTACAAAATATTTTTAGCAATTGGTCTTATACAGCTCATACTAATTTTTGTCACTTTTTTAAGATCAAAGATTATTATTTTAAACTTTTATAAGAACAAAGTTATCTTTTTTGTCATTTTATTAAATACTTTATTATTTTTATATATACCTGCAGAGTTATCTTATTTACAACCAGCAATAATTTTTTTGTATTTTTTTATTACTAAATATTTTGATAAAAGAACAATATATCTAATTATATTCTTAAATTTCTTTTCTTGGTTAATTAATTACAATTTTTTGGAAATTAAATATAAGAGTTATGAGATTTGCGCCTCAAAAGAGGCAATTAGCGCAAGAGTAAAATTTACTTTAGAAAGAGGAGCTTATAAAAACTTTTTAGAAACAAGGAAAATGATCGAATGTTGGGCATATGATACTTATGAAGAAAGATCTAAAAAAATTCTTAGTGGCAAAGCGCTTAAATAAATATTTATTATGATAATATCTTTCTCTCTGAGTTTATTATTATATTTTGTAATAATTGGCTTTTCTTTTTTTCTTAAAAAAATTTTCTATCTAAAAAAAAAAAGAATTGAAATAGAAAATTCGGATTTTTTTTATGGCGTTTTCGTATTAATATTAATATCAATTTTACTTAATTTTTTTTATCCTTTAAAAATATTTTTTATTCCAGTTATATTTATTGGTCTTTTATCTTTTTTATATTTGGTATTTAATAAAAAAATAAAAATTAATATTTTTGTATTTTCTTTAATATTATTTTTTTTTATATTTATTAACTATGAAAATGGTCATAATATTGATTCACCAGTATATCATACTCAGACAATAAGATGGGCTTATGACAAAAAAATTGTATTTGGAATATCAAACCTAGATTGGTTATACAGTTTAAATTCTGGATGGCATATTTTTTTATCTTTACTAAAATTTAAATTTGCAAGTTTTGATACAATTTATTTAGTTAATTTTTTACCTTTTTCAGTTTTATTTTATCAAATTTATTCAGCCACTAATAAAATAAATTCTATAGGTGAGATTTCAATTTTTTTAGTTGGGGCATATTTGATTTTTTTTTCAATTATTCATCCATTTAAAAATGGAATAATCTTTAATCATTTGGGAAATCCAGAAGTTGATACTATGGCAATGATTTTTTTTATTTCATCGTTTTATTTTTTTCTAAAATTTTATGAGACTGAGGAAAAAAAATATTTTAATTTATTATTAATTTCTACAATAATATGTATAGTTACAAAAATTACATACATCGGTTTAGTATTATTTCCATTATATTTGATAATTAAAAATAATAGTCTTTTAAAGAAGTCATTTATACCATTAATTTTTTCATCAATTTTTATGCTTTTTTGGATGTTAAGAAATTTCATCCTTAGCTCATGCTTTATTTATCCAGTTAAGAATACATGTTTAAATACTAAATGGTTTATAGGAAATGATAAAATTGATTTATTAGTTAATGCAACAAAAGGTTTTTCAAGAGACACAAGGTCAAGAGAAAAATATTTAGATTTTGATCATACTATTTATAGTTTTGATTGGTTTATTCCATGGTTTAAAGATTATTTTTTAAATACGTCACTTTTAAAAATAAGTGCTTCTATATTGATAATCTCTTTATTAATTCTGATTTTTTTAGGTATATTTAGGCAAATTAAAAACTATATTTTTAAGAGAGAATTTATTTTTATAATTACTGGTTCGTTTGTAATTAATCTTTATTTCTGGATGCAGGCTCCAGAAGTGAGATTTGGATGGGGTCATATTATACTATTTCCGAGTTTAGCTTTAGGTTGTGTTTTATTAAATATAAATTTATTTAAATCTATTTTAAAAAGGAATTATTTACTCTCTTTTATAGTTTTACTATTCCTATTTTCTACTGGGAAAAATTATAACAATTTCAGTTTCAGCAATTTATTTATTAATTATAAAAATGACTTTGAGTACAAAGACATTTATAAAGTTGGAGTTTTTAATGGATATGAAGTGTATGTATCTAATAACTGGCAATGCGGTGATTTTGATAAAATATGTGTGAATTCACCAAAAGAAAAATATTTAATAACCGAAGAATTTGGATATACTTTTTTTCACAAATAGTGTTTGTATTAAAATATTTTAGTATATTAAATTTCTAAAGATAAATGAAAGTATCTATAATTACTCCTACCTTTAATAGTGAAAAAACTATTTCTGACAATATCAATTCAATTTTAAAACAAAATCATGAAGATTGGGAACAAATAATAATTGACAATAAATCAAGTGATAAAACAATACAGTTAATTAATAAATTTAATAATCCAAAAATTAATATCTATTCTGATTCAGATCTTGGTATCTATGATGCATTAAATAAAGGTATTGAAAAAGCATCTGGTGAAGTTATATCAATTTTACATTCAGATGATTTTTATTATGAAGATACTGTATTATTTAATATTATCGATAACTTCAGAAAAAATCGGGCAAAAATTATTTATGGAAATTTAGTTTACGTAGGTAAAAATAATAATGATAAAGTTATAAGATTTTGGAAATCAAATAAATTTAAAACTGGTTTTTTTTATAATGGTTGGAGTCCACCACATCCAAGTTTTTTTGTTAAAAAAGAAGTTTATGATAAATTTGGTAACTACAACATTAATTTAGGTAATGCATCAGATATTGATCTTATGTTCAGGTTTTTAGAAAAAAATAAATTGGAGTCATTATATTTGAATAAAATTTTTGTTGTTATGAGATATGGAGGAGCATCTAATAAAAATCTAAGTTCTATAATAAAACAAAACATTTCAATTTTAAGAATTTTGGGAATTCAAAAAAATTTTTTTAAAATAATTTTTTTTTTAATAAATAAAATAATAAATAGAGCTATGCAATTTTTTTATAAACCTTAAGTTATTATAATGAAAAATTTAATTAAAAATCCTTTTTTTGATAACTTTCAACTTTTTTTGTTATCTTTATTACCTGCAGCGTTGGTTTCAGGTCCATTAATTTCTGAAATAATAATAAATCTTATCTCACTTTTTTTTTTAATAGATATTTTTATTAATAAAAAATTAAATATTTTTAAAAATAAATTATTTATTTATTTTCTATTTTTTTATCTATTTCTAATTTTTTCTTTATTGAGTTCTGAAATTATAAAATTCTCAGCTTTGAATGTTTTTTCATACTTTAGGTTTTTTATTTTTTCTTTTGCATCCTGTGAAATTTTATTAAAAAATAAAAATAAATTAATATTTTTATACTTAATCTTATCTTTAACCTTGCTAATTGTATTGTTAGATGGATATATACAATTTTTTACAGGTGAAAATTTACTTGGCTATCCAAAATATAGAATTGATAGAATATCTGGTTTTTTTAATGACGATTTAATTTTAGGAAGTTATTTATTTAGGATACTTCCGGTATATTTGGGACTTACATTTTATTTAAAAGATAAAATTAAGAAGTTTTTTTATTTAAATTTAGTAATATGTTTAAGTACGGTTGCTCTTATCTTTCTAACTGGAGAGAGAGCTTCTTTTTTTCTCACCTTGATTTTTTTAATCATAATTTTCCTTCAAATCAATTTGAATAAAAAAATTATTGTATCTTTATTTACTATAATTTTATTATTTTTGATTGGAATGTTTACAATAAATCCGACCATTTATGACAGATATGTAAAACAAACAATTTCTCAAGTTTTTGGCACTGATACAGAGGAAGTATTTCTGAAGAATTATAGTCCGATGTACAATACTGCATTCAAGATGTTTTTATCTAAACCTTTGGTTGGATTTGGCCCAAAGTCTTATAGACATTATTGCTCTGATGATGATTTTGTAAGTTACTATAAAACAAGAATTAAACCTATTGATAATACAATCATAACACCTCAGTTTGGGATGAAAAATTCTTTAAAAAATTTTATAGTAAAAAAAACCTTTTTTAATGAGGGTGATTTTTTAGATATTGGTGATAAATTGTTTTTATATTATTTTTCAGATGAAAAAGATCTTGAAGAAAATTATAAACCTTACTTTTCAAAAAAAGAAGGTATCATAAAAAATATTATTATTAAGGAAAAATATACTAATAACGATATATACATAAAACTAGAACCACAAAGATCACCAGATAAGATAAACTTTATTCCAAACTCTTGTAATACTCACCCACATAATACTTATCTTCAATTATTATCTGATACTGGCATAATAGGTTTTATCTTTGTTTTTACTATTTTTCTTTTAATCAGTTTCACTTTAATCAGAAATTTTTTTAAAATCATATTTTATAAAAAAAGAGATATATGTGATTTTGAAATTTGTTTATTAGCAAATTTTTTCATTATACTTTGGCCTTTAACAACATCTGGAGATTTCTTCAATAATTGGCTGAACATAATTAATTATTATCCACTAGTCTTCTATTTGTTCATAAAAAAAAATGAGAGATTTACAAATGAATAAATTTATAGAAAAATTAGGTTCAAAGCAAATTGTATGTTTATGTACAATGTGTTTTATTTTTCTATGGAGTTTTTCACAGACATATTTTCAAGCTCGATTTTTAATAATATTACTTATAATTCCAGCAATTTATGAATTTTATAAAGAATTAAAAATTAAAGAATTTAAAAATTTTTTTATAATTTTATTTGTAAATATTTTTTTATTTTTACACTATTTTTTAAATTTTTTACAAGATAATACTATTTTAAGTTTTCATGCTTTTAAGGGATATATTTTTTTAAATATTATTTTGTTTATAAGTATATTTTATTATCAAAAAATCTTAGAAAATTTGATATTTATAATCAAGTTATTTTACATTATTTTTTTCGTATCTGTTGCATTTAGTCTTGTTTTTTATCAGCCAAATGAAAATCCATTTTTTTGTGGTGGAATTACAAATATTTTAATTCAAAATTCAGATTTTTTTGAAAAATATTTTTTATATGATATGACTCGACCAGTTGAAGATTATAATTTTTCTATCAAAGAATTTATTTTTAAAGAAAATTCTCATTTGGGCATGATAGCTCCGGCAATCATTTTATATTCAATAAATTATATCTCAAAAAACAAAAATGACAGATTTATGAAAATAGGTACTTTTTGTTTTGTATTTGTATGTCTAATTAAAGGCTCGACCACACTTATTGTTGGAACTATAATCAGTACTATAATAATTTTGACTTTTAAATTTTATAAAATTTCAAATTTTACTAAATCAGCTTATCTAATTATTTTAATATTTGCAGTGTATACTTTTGTTTCCTCTAGTGAATGTAAAAGAAGACTTGTACCCTATTATTATGGAAAACATTTTATTAACGAACAAACAACTGAAACTGTAAAAGTTTTATTAAATGAAAAAACAAAATATTCCTCAATTACCTCAGCTGTATATTATCATTCTTTTAAGATTAGTTTAAAATCAATATTAGAAAAACCTTTTGGATGGGGATTAAATAGATATGAAGACGCATTTGATTATTATAATAAATTAGATCCACCCACATGGATCGGAGATGCGAGCGAAAAAGTAAAGCTTGAAAGTTATAACAGAAAAGATGCTGGAAACAATTTTGTAAAAATTATTGTTGAATTTGGAGTTTTTGGAATAGTATTTTATTTTTTTTTATTAATATTTGTATTATCAAAAAAAATTCCAACAGAAATTATAATTTTCTTAATACCAATGATAATAACCCAAAGTATAAGAGGAGCTGGTTATTTTAATGGAGGTTTTGTTTTAGTAGTATTAATGATAATTTTAGTCTATTTTCAAAAATATAAAATTTTTTCAAAGTTAGATAAAAATGAATAGTCTAAAATTATCAATTATAATCCCATGCTTCAACGAAGCTAAAACATTAAATACTATTGTTAAAAAAGTACTCGATGTAAAAGATTTTGATAAAGAAATTATTATAGTAGATGATTGTTCAACTGATCAAACTAGAGAAATAATTACTGATTTAGAAAAAAAAAATAAAGGTATTAAAAAAGTTTTTCATGAAAGTAACAAAGGCAAAGGTGCAGCTCTAAAATCTGGCTTTGAAATTATGTCAGGAGATATTGTTATAATCCAAGATGCTGATCTTGAATATGACCCTAAAGATTATAAAAAATTACTTGATCCATTTTTAAAAACTGATGCAGACGTTGTGTATGGGTCAAGATTTTTTGGAGGTGATTACGTCCGACTACATTTTTTTTGGCACTATCTAGCTAATAAAATTCTTACTCTGATAACAAATATTATGACAAATCTTAATATGTCAGATATGGAAACAGGATATAAAGTTTTTAAAAAGTCTGTGATAAAATCCATAAACCTTAAAGAAAATTCATTTGGAATTGAACCCGAGATAACATTAAAGCTTGCTAAAAAAAAATTCATATTTTATGAAGTTCCTGTATCTTATAGAGGAAGATCTTACGAAGAAGGAAAGAAAATTGGGCTGAAAGATGCTTTCATTGCAATTTATTGCATTTTTAAATATCGTTTTTTTGACTAATAAAAAATTTTATATCCGTATCTCATATTAAGTTTTATATCTTGTTTAAAATAGTTTGAACATGGAGATTTAGTGTACATACATTCATTTTGTGAAAAATAATATAAAAGATTGTTATTGTCATTAATTATTGCAGAAGGTTCTTTGGGAAAATTAATTTCTTTATCAGATAGAGTGTAAATTTTTGGCCAAGGATAATTATTATAATTAATATCAAAATTATTAATTCTATGTATATTTTTTCCCAAAAACCCTAAAACAGCAAAAGATAAAAAAAATACATTCATATTATTTATAAATCTGTTTGTTTGTTTATTATTAAAAACGTCAATTATAATACAAAAAAAGGATATTAAACTAATTGCTAAAAAGGACATACCAAATCTGTATAGAGGAAATTTTACAAACCAAATCAATACAAACGTGGATGTAATTATACAAATAAGTACATTGGTCTTATTAATTTTTTTCTTTCTTTTTTTAATAAGTTTAATTTTATTAAATCCAATAGTTAAAATTAAATAGATTATTAAAAAAATTATAAGTGGTGAAAATTTTTCTGTTATAATTAAAAAATGATTTTTTCTCCAAGTATCAATCCAATTAAAATTATTAATATATTCTTCATTATTTAATTCAGAATTTTTATAATTGACAATATCTTTTGCCCAAGACTCACCTTCTATTGCAACCAGTTTTGTTTCCTCAGTATTAGTGTATTTTAGTGAGTTAAAACATGAATTAGATAAAGGATAAACAATACAACCAGATATAAGGATATTTTTAAGTGCCCATGAAATAATGAATACTATACAAAATATTATTTTTTTATCTAATAAGATATTTTTAAAACTTATTTTTTTCATTATAGCGACTAGAAATACAATTGGTATTATTAAAGTTAAGATCATAAAATTTTTGTTTAATAAACAAAAAATTGAAAAGATAGATATTTTAAAAAAATCAATCATACTGATTTGTTTAAAATTATTGATATTAATAAAATATATAAATATTAAAAAAAAGAACATATGCGCTGGGGCATCATTCCCATAATTACTATATCTATTAAAACTATAAAATGAAAAAATACTTATTATGAAAGTAAATATTTTTTTTAAATCATAAGTATTATAATTTTTTAGAAAATATTGGATTAGATAATAAAAAAAAAAACCAAAAATAGATGCTAGTGGCAAAACAAAAAACTCAATTTTAAAAAAATGTGAATGATAAATCCCAGATATATATTGCATAATAGATATATGACCAAATCTGTGATGCAAATTGGTTAGACCCAATATTATTTTATTTTCATGTAAAATACTTATAAAAGGAATATGATAAAGTCCTGCATCAGGTCTATTTATGTTTGATGCATAAACTAAAATTATAGAAAAAAGAGTGACTACAATTACTAAAATCGAAATTTGAGATTTATTTTTTTGAAATATAAATATGAAATATATAATCGAAAATATTAAAATTATATCTCCAACAAATTTATTGAGAGGAAGAAAAAAATTTACTATTAATCCGATAAAACCAAGAAAAATACAACCAAAGAAGCCAGTTTCAAATAATTTAAGATTATTATTATCTTCCTTCAAAAATAATTTTTGAAAAAAAGACCCAAAACTAAATAGTATAATTGTTGATAGAAATGACGCTATAAAAATATTAAACATTAGATTTACTTGTTATTATAAAGTTTATAGATATTTTAACAATTAAAAATGAATTATAAATATTCAAATTAGATAATTTAGAATGATTTCAGTAATTATCCCAACATTTAATGAGAAAAGAAATATAAAAAAAATTCACAAAAAACTCTCAAAAAATAAAATTATATCAGAAGTGATATTTGTAGATGATAATTCTCCTGATGGTACTTTTTTACAGATCAAGAATCTGAAAAATAAAAAAAAATTTAAGGGTTATTTAAGACTTTCAAAAGAAAAGGATCTTTCCAAATCTATAATGTATGGAGTTAAAAAAGCAAAAGAAAAAAATATTTTAATAATGGATGGTGACTTACAACATGATGCAAGGTATATAAACATTTTATATAAAAAATATTTTTCTACTAAATGTGACTTAGTTGTAGGTAGTCGTTTTTTTAATAAGAATATTCTTGGCAATTTGGGAATTATAAGAAGTATATTTTCAAATTTTATAATACTTTTAATAAATATTTTTTTTGAAAAAAAAACTTCAGATCCCTTATCGGGTTTTTTTATTTGCAAAAAAAGGTTCATAGTAAATTATGAAAAGTTATTTTTTTTAAAAGGGTATAAAATATTATTTGATGTACTTTATAATGGTTCAAAAAACATAAAAGTTGAGGAAATAGGTATTGTGTTTAAAAAAAGATACAGCGAAAAATCTAAATTCAAATTTAAAATAATATGGTTATTTTTAAGGCAAATTTTATTTTCAAAATCTATTGTAAAAAAATAAAAATAGATTATAACTTTTTGGCCTGGTGATTTTTGCGAAGGGGTAATACCCGATCCCATTCCGAACTCGGAAGTCAAGCCCTTCTGCGCCGATGGTACTTTGTCTTAAGACATGGAAGAGTAGGACATTGC